>Ga0208356_1000003_pt1 | contig 183985 bp, 207 predicted proteins | sample NGESurshal072012_4_FD_184467 | JGI IMG/M metagenome (GOLD analysis project Ga0208356, IMG submission 184467) | Arctic peat soil microbial communities from Barrow, Alaska - NGEE Surface sample 53-1 shallow-072012 (SPAdes) | ecosystem: Environmental > Terrestrial > Soil > Wetlands > Peat ... | reverse complement strand
GACGATCCGGCCGGGATCACCACCTACTCGATCCTCGGCGCCAAGTACGGCTACGAGCTGCTCTGGGTGCTCGCCCTCTCGACCGCGGCGCTGATCGTCTTCCACGAGCTCGGGGTGCGGCTGGGCATCGTCACCGGCAAGGGCCTGCTGACCCTGGTCCGCGAGCGCTATGGCCCCCGCGCGGCGGCGCTCGTCCTCGGCGCCCTGGTGATCGCCAACACCGGCACCCTCTGCGCCGAGTTCGCCGGGGTCGCGGCGGGTGGCGAGCTGCTCGGTGGCATCAGCCGCGACGTCAGCGTGCCGTTCGCGGCGGTCGGCGTCTCGCTGCTGGTCCTGCGCGGGACCTTCCGCTACGTCGAGCACGTCCTGCTCGCGCTCAGCACGGTCTTCGTCGCCTACATCGTCTCGGGCGTGCTCGCCCACCCCGACTGGGGAGCGACCGCGAAGGGGCTGGTGGTGCCGAGCATGCCGCTCAACCGCGAGGCGGTGCTGGTCGCGGTGGCGACCGTCGGCACCACCCTGGCGCCGTGGGGGCTGGCCTTCATCCAGTCCTACGCGGTCGACAAGAGACTGAAGGTCAAGGACCTCCGCTACGAGCGGGTCGACGTGATCGTCGGCGCCGTGCTCACCGGCGTCATCGGCCTCTTCGTGGTGATCGCCTGCGCGGCCACCCTGCACGTCAAGGGCATCGAGATCAACGATGCCCGCGACGCCGCCCGGGCGCTGGAACCGCTGGCCGGCGCCACCGCCGCCACCCTGTTCGGGCTCGGCTTCCTCGGCGCGGCGCTGCTGGCGGCGGCGATCGTGCCGCTCTCCACCGCCTACTCGGTCTCGGAGACCTTCGGCCGCAGGGCCGACCTCGACGACAGCTTCGCGGAGGCGCGGATCTTCTATCTCAGCTTCGGCGCGGTCGTCGCCTTCGCGGCGATCCTGGTGCTGATCCCAGGCGCGCCCTTGATCCCGATCCTCTTCCTCTCCCAGGCGCTCAACGCGGTCCTGCTGCTCGTCCTCCTGCCCTTCCTGCGCTCGCTCGGCAGCGACCGCGAGCTGATGGGCGAGCACGCGCTCGGGCGCGGCGACCGCATCGCCACCGGCCTGGCCCTCGCGGTGGTCGCGATCTCGGTCCTGGCGCTCGGCGTGCTCACGGTCATCGGCTAACACCCCGGCTCGCGTTCGGCGGCATTGCGGCGATTGCGGGTGCGTTTGGGCGTATCATTGAGCACATGCCTTTCCGCTTCAACACCTTGCTGGAGCCAGGCCACGAGGCAGAGTGGGCGCAGTTGGGCGCCGAGAAGCGCCGCGCCCTGACGCCTGCGCCCGACACCCCGGTCGGCGAGCTGCTGCGCCGCGGCCAGAGTCTCTCGGCCCAGGCCGCGGGCCTCCTGCGAGCGGTGGAGCGGGGCGGTGGCTCCACCCGAGCCTAAGCTCGACGAGGCCGCCGGCGCCCTGGTCGCGGCGGGCGCCAGGTTCGTCGTCATCGGCGGCTTCGCGGTGATCGCCAACCGCTTCGTGCGCGCGACCGAAGACGTCGACTTCCTCGTCCCCGACGACCCGGGCAACGATCGTCGCGTCCTCGCCGCCCTGCGCGGCCTCGGCGCCGTGCGTCTCCGCGACGAGGCTCCCCTGCTCGACGAGCACCTGCTCGGCCAGCCGCATCTGCGCGCGATCACCCGCGCCGGCATCATCGACATCCTCCGCGGTGGCCTGCCGCCGCTCGACTTCGACACCGTGGCCGCCGACGCCATGACCGCCGACTACGGCGACGTCGAGTTCCCGATCGCCGGCCTGCGCAGCATCGTCGGCTTCAAGCGCCTGGCCGACCGGCCCCGCGACCGCAACGACCTGATCGGCCTCGCCGAGATCCACGGCGAGCTGCCCGACGACCCGATCCCCGGCCTCGACACCTGAGTCCAGGGAAATCCCCCCCGGCGCCGAAGTCAGGGGCATGGCCGGCGCTGACCCAGAGAGGCTTCCCAAGCTCGCCGAGGCGCTTGCGGTTCTCTTCTATGTCCTCATGCTCCTGGCGCTCGTCTGCGCCTTCGCCGGTTCGGCGGGGAGCGGATTTCTGCTGCTGGTCCTCGGCTCCTGCGCCCATGTCGTGCGGGTGGGGGTCGAAGCGGCCGTGAGCCGGGCGCCTGCGCGGGTCCGCCGCGCCATCCGCTAGCCGGGCCAACGCGGGGCGCCAGGTACCCTGGCCCGATGGCCACGCCGTCCGCCCGCGCGCTCTCCAGCACGCAGCTCGAGACCCTTGCCGAGCACGGCGAGGAGCGGACCGCCGCGGTCGGGGACACGCTCTTTCAGATCGGCGACGAGACCTATCCGTTCATCGCGATCGTCGAGGGGGAGGTCGCGGTGGTGGACGCCGCCGGCGAGGAGATCGTGCGGCACGCCGCTCCGGGCTTCCTCGGCGAGATGAACCTGCTCTCGGGACAGACGGTCTTCCTCACCGCCGTCGTCACCGAGCCGATGCGGTACATCGCGGTCGAGCGGGAGGTGCTGAAGCAGCTGCTCTTCGAGGACGGCTCGCTCTCCGACCTGCTGCTCTCCGCCTTCATCCAGCGGCGCGAGATGCTGCAGCAGCGGCAGGGGATCGGGTTCGAGATCGTCGGGCCGCGCGAGTCGCACGAGGCGCGGCGGCTGGTCGAGTTCGCCAAACGGCAGCGGCTTCCTCACACCTCGATCGACCCCGGGGAGAACCTCGAGGCGGCGGCGCTGGTCGAGGGGCTGAGCGATGACGAGCTGCCGCTGGTGCGACTGCCCGGCGGGGTCGATCTGCACCGGCCCAGCAACGGGGAGCTTTCGCGGGCGCTGGGGATCGGGCTGATCCTGGCCGAGCGGGAGGAGGTCGACCTGCTGGTCATCGGCGGCGGCCCGGCCGGGCTCGGGGCCGCGGTCTACGGTGCCTCGGAGGGGTTGGAGACGCTGCTGATCGACGGCACCGTGATGGGCGGCCAGGCCGGCACCTCGCGGCGGATCGAGAACTACCTCGGCTTCCCGGCCGGCATCAGCGGCACCGAACTGACCAGCCGGGCGATCACGCAGGCGCGCAAGTTCGGGGCGCGGACGGGCACGCCGTACCGGGCGCAGTCGCTGGAGCCCGACGGCGACCGCCACCTGGTCCGGCTCGAGGAGGGCAACGAGGTCTCGGCGCGGGCGGTGCTGATCGCCACCGGCGCCGAATACCGCCGCCTCCCGGTCGACGACCTCGACAGCTACGAGGGGTTCAGCATCTTCTACGCCGCCGGCCCGACCGAGGCGCAGATCTGCGGCGCCCAGCGGGTCGGGGTCATCGGCGGCGGCAACTCGGCCGCGCAGGCGGCGGTCTGGCTGGCGCGGGGAGGGGCGCTCGTCACCCTGCTGCACCGGCGGGCGGACCTGAGCGAGACGATGTCCAGCTACCTGATCGACGAGCTCGAGCGCTACGGCGTCGCGGTCCGCGACCGCAGCGAAGTCAGCGCCCTGCACGGCGCGGACGGGCGCCTCGAGGCGGTCACGCTCAGCGACGGCGAGCGCCTGCCGCTCTCCTTCCTGTTCCTCTTCCTCGGCGCCTCGCCCTGCACCGGCTGGCTCGGCGACGTGGTCGCCCGCGACGACGACGGCTTCATCCTCACCGGCGCCGAGGCGGCCGCCGACGGCCTGCTCGAAACCAGCGTCCCCGGCATCTACGCGGCCGGCGATGTCCGCGCCGGCTCGATCAAGCGCTGCGCGACCGCGGTCGGCGAGGGCGCCACCGTGGTCCAGTTCGTCCACGCGCACCTCGCCTAGGATTGGCCGCGTGGCCGCCCCGATGAGCGAGCGCTGGCTCACCCCACGGCTGCTGGCGCGGGCGCCGACCGCGATCGACGCCGGCGACTATCGCGACCTCTTCCTCGACCCCGCCGTCGCCGACTGGCTGCGCCCGGCGCCGGACAGGGCGCTCGGCGAGGTCGAGATCCTCGGCATGCTCAAGGCCGACGAACGCCACTGGGAAGAGCACGGCTTCGGCCCCTGGGCGCTGGTCGAGCAGGACGGCGGCGCCCTGGTCGGGCGCGGTGGTCTGCGCTGGACCGAGCTCGGCGAGGGCTGGGTCGTGGAGCTGCCCTGGGCGATCGCCTCGCGGCACTGGAACCGCGGCTTCGCCACCGAGGCCGCGACCGCCGCGGTCGCCTGGGCCGGAAGGCTGGGGATGGCCGAGGTCGTCGCCCTGATCGTCGCCGCCAACGTCGCCTCGCGGCGGGTCGCCGAGAAGGCGGGGATGCGGGTCGGGGGCGAGACCGGGCACGCCGGCCTGCCGCACCTCGTCTACCGGGGCCGCCCGGCGTCCCCGCAGCTCTGAGCCGAGCCCGAGCCGGCCCCGCTCAGGCCTGCGGCGCGCCGCGGCAAATGTATACGGCCTTGCTGTGCCTGGCCTCATCGAGCGGCTGCTCGAGCACCGCGTCGGTGTCGTGCCCGAACAGCTCGACGCACTCGAGGCCAGCGCGCGCCAGCGCCGCCAGCACCTCCGCTTCGGGGAAGTGGCGCTGGCGGTGCAGCGCCGGCGGGCCCGGCGCCCCCTCGACCTCGAAGCTCGCCTCGGAGATCGACCCCGGCTCGGTGTCCGCCGAGGCGCGCCCCTTCCAGATCAGCCGCCGGCCGTCGCGCTCGACCACCGCTTCTTCGGCGAAGAAGGTGCGGTAGGCGCGGAGCGCGTTGACGTCGAACATCAGCAGCCCCGCGGGGCCGAGGTTGCGCCGCATCCCGGTCAGCGCCCGCTCCAGCTCGCCGCCGTCGAGCAGGTAGTTGACGGCGTCGTCGAGGCACCAGACGAGGTCGAACTCGCCGAGCCGGGGAAGCGCCCGCATGTCGGCGACCGAGAGCGCGGCCGCGTCGCCGACCTTGGCGCGGGCCAGATCGACCATCGCCGCCGAGATGTCGCAGGCGGTCACCCTCCAGCCCCGCTCCAGCATCGGGATGAAGCTCTTGCCGGTCCCGCAGGCGACGTCGAGCAGGCGGTCGCCCCGCAGCCCGTGGCGCTCGAGCTGGGGGAGCAGGCCGCCGAGCCAGAGCTCGTAGTCGTGGTGGGCGGTGAAATCGTCGTAGGCGGACGCCATCGTCTCGTAGGCGATCTCGGCCCCGCGGTCCGCCTGCCTCTCTGCGCTGTCGACCTCCACGATGAACAGACCGCACCAGTGGTTAAAACAGTTTCAGCGCTTAAGTCCACTCGTCCGGTTAGCGGTTATGTAAGTTCGTTCGATCAGCACTCCGACGGGGCATCGCGACGGCAACGACGATGGCTGGGAGTGGGGTGAGGCGCACCGGGTCTGTCTTCGGCTGGCGTATCGCTACGCGAGCAATCCAAGCGAAGCGGAGGACATAGCCCAGGACGCCTTGCTTCGCGCCTGGCGCCGCCGCTCGACGCTGCGGGAGGCCGACCGGCGCAACCAGTGGCTGGGGACGATCGTCCGCAACGAGGCCTTCCGCCAGCACGCCCGCGTGCGCCCGGACCCGACGGCGGCGATCGAGACCTACGAGGGCGCCGAGGACGCCCAGGTGGTGGCGACGGTCGAGCGCGCCGACCTCCACGCAGCGCTGAAACGGCTCAGCCTGAGGGACCGCGAGCTGCTCGAGCTGCGCTACGAGGAGGACCTGACCCAGTCGGCGATCGCGCGCAAGCTCGGGATCCCGGAAGGGACCGTGAAGGTGCGGCTGCACCGCGCCCGCGACAAGCTGCGCCGCGCCTACGTCCTGCAGTGAGCCGTGGCGCGCCGGCGCGCGTCCCGCCGGCGTGCCTGTACATGCGGGCGAGGGCGAGGGGCGGATCTTCGGACCGCTGTACAACCGCTCCGGTTCGATTCCCGTCGACCATTTAGCCATGGAAACCGCACCTCGCCAGATCGTGGCCTTCGGCGGCGGCGGCTTCTCGATGGAGTCCGGGAATCCGCTGCTCGACGACTACGTGCTCGGCCTGACCAAGGCCGAGCGCCCGCGCGTCTGCTTCCTGCCCTCGGCCAGCGGCGACGCCGACCACTACATCGTCCGCTTCTACCGGGCCTTCTCCGCCCACCGCTGCGAGGCCAGCCACATCTCCCTCTTCCGCCGCGAGCAGGGGCCGGAGGACCTGCGCCGCCACCTGCTCTCCCAGGACCTGATCTACGTCGGCGGCGGCAGCGTCGTCAGCCTGCTCGGCGTCTGGCGCGCCCACGGGATCGACGAGATCCTGCGCGAGTGCTGGGAAGCGGGGGTCGTGCTCTGCGGGCTCTCCGCCGGCTCGCTGTGCTGGTTCGCCGAGGCGGTCACCGGCTTCCACGGCGCTCCCAAACGGCTGGACGGGATGGGGCTGCTGCCGTTCAGCAACTGCGTCCACTACGAGCGCGGCTCGAAACGGCGCGAGTCCTACCACGGGTTCCTGCGCGAGGGGATGTGCGCCGGCTACGCGGCCGAGGACGGCGCCGCCCTGCACTTCACCGGCACCGAGCTGAGCCGGGTGGTCGCCTCGCGGCCCGAGGCCCGCGGCTACCGGCTCGACGTCTCCGGGCAGCGCGTGATCGAGATGCGCATCGCCACCACGTACCTGGGAGAGGGCGGGGCCGTCCCCGCCGCCGCCCCGCTGCCGGAGGCGCTCTCCACCTCGGTCCCCGCCTGATGGGGCCGCCCGGTTCCAGTGGCGACGGCGGCGCCGTGCCGACCGCGGTGCGCCGCATCCTCGCCCTCGGCGGGCACGACTTCACCTCCCGGCCCCCCGACCGCGCCGTCTGCGAGCTGCTGCTGCGGCTGGCCGGCGAGCGCGGCGGCGAGCGGCCGCGGATCTGCATCCTGCCGACCGCCAGCGGCGACACCTCGGAGCAGATCGGCCGCTTCTACGCCGCCTTCGGCGAGCGCTCCTGCGAGCCCTCCGACGTCTCCCTCTTCCGGCTCGGGCGGCGGCCGATGGAGCTGCGCGACCACCTGCTGGCCCAGGACCTGATCTACGTCGGCGGCGGCAGCATGGTCAACCTGCTGGCGGTCTGGGAGGCGCACGACATCGCCTCCATCCTCAGCCTCGCCTGGCGCCAGGGGATCGTCCTCGCCGGCCAGAGCGCCGGGGCGATGTGCTGGTTCGAGGCCGGCATCACCAAGTCCTCCGGCAAGCCGCTGGCCGCCGCCGGCCTCGGCCTGCTGCGGGGCAGCCTCTGCGTCCACTACAACAACGAACCCGAGCGCCGCGCCGCCTACCTGGAGGCGGTCGGCGACGACAGCATCCCCGGCGGCTACGGCCTCGACGACTACGCCGGCCTGCTCTGGGAGGGCGAAGCGACCCCCTCCGCAGTCACCGCCCGCCGCGGCGCCCGCGCCTACCGCGTCTGCAACCGCGACGGGGTGGCCTCCGAGTCGCCTCTGCCGGCCCGCTTCCTGCCGGCCCCGGCCCCCGCGGCCCTGCGCGAGGACATCGCCGAGTTCCGCCGCATCAAGTCGATGCGCAAGCGCGCCGGCTGGCTCGGCTGAGGACCGCCCTTGGTCCTACTCCCCCGCCACCGGCGGCGCGGTCGGGTCGCCGCTCCCTTCACCGAGACTCTCCCGCGCGATGTACTCCTCGGCCAGCAGCAGGTTCTCCTGCGAGCGCTCGACCACGTTGAGCAGATCGCCCATCAGCGCGACCTCCTCGACCTGCTCCTTGACGAACCACTGCAGGAACTGCTCGGCCCGGTAGTCCTTGACCTCGCGGGCGAGCTCGAAGAGGGAGAAGATCTCGTCGCTGACCCGCTTCTCCTGCTCCAGCGCCATCTTCACCGGCTCGCTGCCGTTGGCGTAGGTGGTCTCGACGGCCTTGATGTCCGGGATGTGGACGGCCTCGCCGACGTCGAGCAGGTAGCGGATCATCATCATCGCGTGCTCGCGCTCCTCGAGCGCCTGGCGGTAGAAGAAGGTGGCGAGGCGGGGGAGGGTCTCGGCGTCGTAATAGACGGCGGCGCCGACGTACTGCTGCGAGGCGGCGAACTCGTTGGCGATCTGCGCGTTGAGCGCGTCGGCGAAGGTCTTGTCAGGCATCTCGGGCTCCTTGTCGGCGAGGGCGGGCGGGCGCGTCCCAACGTAGCCGAAACGCCGAATTCGGTCGGCCGAAGGGAGCGTTCGGCTGCCCGAATCCCATGGCTACCGGCTTCGGCTGATGCCGCTCGGCTCGGGTCAGATGCGCCAGCGGAAGCCGGTCGGCTCGATCGCCGGTTGCAGCGGGCTGGAGGGGAGGCCGGGGCTGGTCGCCCTGGCCGGGTCGTTGTAGCCGCCGGGGGCGACGTCGTTGGGCGTGTCGGGGTGGAAGATCGAGGCCAGGTACTGGATCTGGCCGCGGCCCTGGCCGAGCTCGGTCTGGCCGCCGCCATAGGCGCCGATCCCGCGTGCCTCGCAGTAGTCGTAGGTGGCGAAGAGGTTGCTGATCGGGCCGAAGCGCGAGGGCTTGACGTTGACCGTCTGCGGCGGCGACCACGGCATCGCCTCGATGTCGGCGATCGAGTGGATCGGCGCGTCCCAGGTGACCCGCCCGGAGACGGGGTCGAGCAGCGGCCGGGTCTCGTCGGTGACGTCGGGATCCTCCAGCCAGGCCTCGGGGAAGGCCGCGATCAGCTTCGCGTAGAGCTCCGGGTCGGTGATCACATCGACCGGGGTGCCTTTGTAGAAGCCCTTGAGGTCGAGCGAGTCGACGGCGCCGGTCTGCACCAGCGCCGCGATCAGCTCGTCGTCCCAGTCGTTGAAGGGGTCGAGCTTGAAGCGCAGGGTCGGGTAGACGGCGAGGCGGGCCAGCAGCGGCTCGATCGAGGAGGCCCCGTCGCCACCGAAGCCGGAGAGCCGCATCGAGTTGACGAAGTTGAGCGGCTTCGGCTCGCGGCCGAGCGCGGCGGCGAGGTTGGTCCCGGCCTGGCGCAGCGCCAGGTCCAGCGCCGCCGACTCGAAGGCCCAGCGCCGGTACGGCCGCGAGACGTCCCGCTCCGGCGCCGCGGCGGGGAAGAGGTCGAGCGGCTCGAGCTGCGCGGAGAAGCCGGCGAAGGTGCCGTCGAAGGCGAGCCCCGCGGGCGGGCCGGCGTCCTGCTGGGCGATGTGGTCGACGGCGTCGTAGGTGACGTCTTCGCCGATGCCCTCGTGGCCGCCGCCGCTGAGCTTGACGATCGTGGTCAGCCGTTCGAACTCGCCGAGGGTGACGCCGAGCCCCTCGAACTCGCAGGACTCGACCCGCAGCGGCAGGTCGGCGATCGCGTCATAGGAAGCCATCGTGGGTGAGCCTAGCGAGCGACCCGCAGCGTCTTCAGCTCGCGGTCCGAGCCACCCCGCACGTAACCGCCATGCGCGACGCTCTCCCTGATGTAGTCGAGCGTCTCCGCGGTGAGGCGCTCGCCGGGGAGGACGTTGGGGATGCCCGGCGGGTAGGCGGCGAGGCCCTCGGCGGCGATGCGGCCGGCGGCGGCGTCGAAGGGGATCACCTCCTGCGGGCCGAGGAAGGCTTCGCGCGGGGTCATCACCAGCTCGCCCCAGGGCGGCGGCGGGGCCAGCTTCTCGTCCGGCGCTCCCGGCTCCGCCTCGAGCCCGTCGAGCGCCTTGCGCAGCCCCGCGACCAGACGCGTCCCCGCCGCGGCCGCCGGCTCGCCGAGCCCGAAGATCGCGACGACGACGTTCTCGGAGTAGAGCTCGAGGTCGAGCCCGCTGGTGTGGAAGGCGGCCTTGGCCAGGCGGTAGCCGGTGGTGCCGGTCCCGCGCACGTCGATCGAGAGCCGCAGTGGGTCCCAGCCGGCGATCCCCGGCCGGCCGACCATGCTCTCGTCGAGGACGGCGAGGCCGGGGATCCGCTCGATCTCCGCCCGGGTCGCGGCGACCGCCGCCAGGGTCTCGCCGAGCAGCTCGGCGCCGTGCACGTGGGCCTGGCGGCGGGCGGCGTCGAGCGAGCCGGTCAGCAGGCCGCTGGGGCTGGTCGTTTCGACCAGGCTGACGCAGCGGTCGACCACGGCGGCGTCGATGCGGCCGCCGGCGCCGAGGTGGAGCATCGCCGCCTGGGTCAGGCTGCCGACGATCTTGTGGGTCGAGGAGGTGACCAGGTCGGCGCCGCTGGCGAGCGCGTCCATGGGCAGGTCGGGGTGGAAGTGCAGGTGGGCGCCCCAGGCCTCGTCGACGACCAGCGGCACACCGCGCCCGTGCGCGACCTCGGCCAGCGCGGCGACGTCGGCGCAGGCGCCGAAGTAGGTCGGTGAGACGACCATCGCCGCGACCGCGCCGGGGGTCGCGTCCAGCGCCGCCGCCAGCGAGTCCGGGGTCAGTCCGTGGGCGATCCCCAGCTCGGGGTCGAGCTCGGGGGCGACGAAGGTCGGCCGCATCCCGCTGAGGACCAGGCCGTCGATGACCGAGGAGTGGACGTTGCGCTGGACGACGACGCGGTTGCCGCCGTGGGCGAGGGCCATGCAGGTGCTGTGGTTGCCCTGCGAGGCGCCGTTCACCAGGAACCAGGTGCGCTGCGCCTCCCAGGCCCCGGCGGCGAGCAGCTGCGCCTGCTGGAACGGGGTCGGTTCGGGGCCGATGTCGACCCCCTCGGTGACCGAGGGGATGTCGTTGCGCAGGCCGGCCTCGCCGACCAGCTCGCGCAGCGCCGGGTCGGCGCCGGCGCCGCCCTTGTGGCCGGGCACCTGGAAGCGGCCGGGCTCCAGCGCCGCGTAGGCGAGCAGGGCGTCGACGTAGGGAGTCGAGTCCTGATCGCGAGCGGGCATCGCGGCGAGTCTACGCCCGCCCAAGCGCCGGGTCCGCGACACTTCGGGCGATGCGGCACACCCCACACGGCTACTGGCTGGAGGAGGCGGGAGCGCTCGCGCCGGCGCCGCCGCTGGACGGCGACACCGAGGCCGACGTGGTCGTTGTCGGCGGCGGCTTCACCGGGCTCTGGGCCGCCTGGCAGGTCAAGGAGCTGGAGCCGGGCGCGCGCGTCGTCCTGCTCGAGGCGGACGGCTGCGGCCGCGGGCCGAGCGGCCGCAACGGCGGCTTCTGCAACGCGATGTGGTTCTCGCTGGCGAGCATGCGCAGCCGCTGGGGGGACGGGCCGGCGCTGGCCGTGGCGCGGGCCGCGCAGGCGGGCGTCGAGGGGATCGCCGCCTTCTGCGCGGAGCAGGAGGTCGACGCCTGGTTCCGTCAGGCCGGCTACATGCAGGTCTCCACCGCGGCGGCGCACGACGGCGTCCTGGCGAAGGGGCTGGAGGCCTGCCGCGAGCTCGGTGTCGCGGACGCGGTGACGGCGCTCTCGCACGACGAGGTGATGGCGCGCTGCGCCTCGCCGCTCTTCCGCACCGGCGCGATCTCCGCCGCCGGCGCGACCGTGCAGCCGGCCCGGCTCGCGCTCGGCCTGCGCGAGCGGCTGCGGGCGCGCGGGGTCGAGCTGTTCGAGGCGACGCCGGTGCGCGCGCTGCGCGACGCCGCCGACGGGGTCGAGGCCCGGACGCCCGCCGGCACGGTGCGCGCCCGCACGGCCGTGCTGGCGATCGGCGGCGCCGCGAAGAGCTGGGGCGGGCCGCTGCGCAACCGGCTCAGCGTCGCCTCCTCGCACATCGTCATCACCGAGCCGGTCCCCGACCTGCTCGAGGAGATCGGCTGGACCGGGGGCGAGTGCATCATCGACGGCCGCGCCCTGGTCGACTACTTCCGCACCACGCCCGACGGGCGCATCGTCTTCGGCTGGGGCGGCGGGCGGATCGCGATGGGCGCGCGGCTGGGCGGCCGCAGCGAGCTCGACCCCGAAGTCGTCGCCGCCGTGGCGGAGCATCTCCACGCCTTCTTCCCCGGCCTGGCCGGCCGCCGCATCACCCACGCCTGGGGTGGCCCGATCGACGCCTCGCCGACCCACCTGCCGATGGTCCTGCCGCTGCCCGGCGGCCGCGCCTTCGTCGCCGCCGGCTACACCGGCAACGGCGTCGGCCCCTCGCACATGGTCGGCCGCACGCTCGCCTCGCTCGCCCTCGACCGCCGCGACGCGCCCTCGCGCCTGGCCTTCGTCGACCCCTCGCCGCCGCTGGTCCCGCCCGAGCCCCTGCAGTGGATCGGCGGCGAAGCGATCCGCGCCGGCATCATCGCCAAGGAGAACGCCGAGCTCGCCGGCCGCGCCCCCGGCTGCATCGCCTCAGCCGTGGCGCGGGTCCCCGAGCTGATCGGCTTCCACATCGGCCGCTAAAACGCCGCCGATGGGCCGATAAGTTGAGCCTGGCTCAACTTATCGGCCCATCGACCTGCGGTTCAGACCATGCGGGGGGCGTGGGGTGAAGAGAGCTCGCCCGCGGCGGCGGCCTCGTCGCGCTTGGCCCAGCGGTTCAGCTCGCGCCTCGCCAGGACCATCTTGTGCACCTCGTCGGGCCCGTCCGCGAGGCGCAGCATGCGGCTGAAGCGCCAGAGCGCGGCCAGCGGCGTGTCGTCGGTCATCCCCAGCGAGCCGTGGATCTGGATCGCCCGGTCGAGCACGTCCATCACCATATTGGCGGCGACGACCTTGATCGCCGAGATCGACTGGCGGGCGGCGCGCTTGCCCTCGGTGTCCATCTTCCAGGCGGCGTAGAGGGTGAGCAGGCGGGCCTGGTCGATCTCCATCCGCGAGGACGCGATCGACTCCTGGACGAACTGCTTGTCGGCCAGCGGCCCGCCGAAGGCGACCCGCTCGTTGGCGCGGCGGCACATCATCTCGTGGGCCCGCTCGGCGGTGCCGATCGCGCGCATGCAGTGGTGGATGCGGCCGGGGCCGAGGCGGTCCTGGGCGATCGCGAAGCCGCCGCCGCGCTCGCCGAGCAGGCTGTCGGCGGGGACGCGGCAGCCTTCGTAGCGGATCTCGCAGTGGCCGGGGCCCTTGGAGTGGCCCATCACCTCGATCGGGCGGACCAGGTTGAAGCCGGGGGTGTCGGTCGGCACGCAGATCATCGAGGCGCGCGCGTAGGGCGGCGCGTCGGGGTCGGTGACGACCATCGCGATCGCCAGCTCGGCGCCGACGGCGCCGGAGGTGAACCACTTGTGGCCCTCGACGACCCACTCGTCGCCGTCCAGGGTCGCGGTGGCCTGCAGCAGGGTCGGGTCCGAGCCGGAGACCTCGGGCTCGGTCATCGAGAAGCAGGAGCGGATGCCGCCCTCGAGCAGCGGCTCGAGCCAGCGCTCGCGCTGCGCCGCGGTGCCGTGCTCGGCGAGGATCTCCATGTTGCCGGTGTCCGGCGCCGAGCAGTTGAAGGCCATCGCCGCCGCCATCGGGCTGCGCCCCATCTCCTCGCAGAGCAGCCCGTACTCCCAGTTGCTCAGCCCGGGGCCGAAGCGCTCGTCGGGCATGAAGAGGTTCCAGAGCCCCTCGCCCCTCGCCCTCTCGCGGATCTCGACGAGGATCCGCGGATAGGGGACCCCGGGGCCGACCTCGGCGTCGAGGCCGGCCATGATCTCGCGCTCGACCGGGTAGACCTCTGCGTCCATGAAGTCGAGGACCCGCTCGCGCAGGGTCGCGACCTGGGGGCTGGGGGTGAAGTCCATGACTGCGGTTCCTCTCCTCGGGGCCGGTGGGCCGATTGCGTCCAATATATGGACGTTGCGGCCCGTCGGCGGCGGTTGGAGGCTCAGTGCCGCCGCTGATAACGCGCAAACAGCTCGCCGTCGCGCTCCAGCAGCCAGGCCAGATCGAGGTCGACAACAGACGGCAGCTCGCCCTCGACGATCCGCGGCGCTTCGCCACCGGCGAGCTTCGGCGCGATCGTCAGGAAGAGGTCGTCGACGAGGCCGCCGCCCTCGAGCTCGCCGTGCAGGCCGGGCCCTCCCTCGCAGAGCAGGGCGCGGACGCCGCGCTCCCGGCGCAGGTGGCGCAGCGCCTCGACGAGGTTCACGAAGCCCTCGTGGCGGACGACCTCGAGTGAGGCCGCGACCCGCGGCGGCTCCTCCGCCGAGGCGGTGAAGACCAGGACCTCGCCGCCGCCATCGGTGAACAGCGGCGCGTCCCAGGGCAGGTCGAGGCGGCCGCTGACGATCACCATCAGCGGGTCGCCGGGGAGGCCGAGCCGCTCGCGATGCTTGCGCTTCTCCGGGCTGGAGACGAGGGGCCCGTAGCGCTCGGCCCGCATCGTGCCGGCGCCGATCATCACCGCGTCGAAGCGGGTCCGCAGCCCGGCCAGCATCGCCGTGTCGGCGTCGGAGCCGATCGGCCCGGAGACGCCGCCGATCGTCGCCCGCCCGTCGACCGTGGCGGCGAAGTTCATCGCCACGAGGGGGCGCTCCTCGTGCGGGTGCTCCCAGGGCCGGTAGGCCTCGAGCTGCTGCTCGACCGTGGTCGGTCCGGGGTCGGGGAGGAGGCGCTGCATGACGCCGGAGCCCATATCCCGGCTAGCTGTAGTCGTGCCAGCCGGCGAACTCGCGGCCGGCGAACCTCTGCAGCGCCGCGACGTCCTCGCCGAACTGGGCGCGGACCTTCTCGAAGAGGTCGTCGGGGAGCACCGGCTTCGGCGCCGGCGGCTTCTCCGGATCGTGCACGAGCTTCTCGACCCGCCAGCGCAGCGGCTCCGGCAGGCGGTCGAAGTTGCGGTCGAAGGAGCGGAAGCCGGGCAGCTTGATCAGCTTCTCCATCAACTGGTATTTGTCGCCCTCCTTCGCCCCCGACTTCTCCCACTCGCGTTCGAACTGCTCGGACTCGAAGGTCTCGTCGACGCCGGCGAAGCCGAAGGCCCGGCGCATCGTCGCCTCGCGTTCGGCCCGCAGCTCCTCCTGGGTGACGAGCTCGATCTGGGAGCGGTCGAAGCGCTCCAGATAGGGCTGCAGCTGCAGCCAGTACTTGGAGCGGTTGATGTAGGAGGAGCTCGGCTCCGAGAGGGTCGGGACCAGCTCGCGGGTCTCGTAGCCGGCGCCGGTCGCGTGGACCCAGTGGGAGAGGATCCGCTTGATCGGGTCGCGCACCATGTAGAGCAGCCGCGCGTCCGGGCAGTGCTCGTGGATGCGCTCGGCGACCCCTTCGAAGCGGGGCAGGTTCGTGTAGTGGGGGGATGACTCGCCGCGGACCTTGAAGCGGTCGTCGAAGCGGCTGGCGTACCAGTCGAGGCCGAGGTCCCAGTTGAGCTCCTCGACGAAGAAGTTGAGCTCCTTCGGCTTCGACATCTGGATTTCGGGATGCAGGCCGAGGTAGTGGTGGATGCTGGTGGTGCCGCACTTGAGCCCGCCGATGATGATCAGGCTGGGCAGCTGCGCGTGGCGTTTGCGGCGGCGGCGGAAACGGCTCTTGCGATCGGCTGAGTAGCGCTCGCGAGCACGCGCGCACATCGCTTCGTCAGCGGGATCCTGGGGGGCCGTCAGAGGGGGCATATGCGTGTCGGTCTCCGGCACGAGCGGGCTAGTCTAGCTGCGATGCCGATCGCCAATCTCGAATCGAACTTCAAGCACTTCTTCAACGTTTCGGCCGAATTCTTCCGCCACCTCTCGGAAGTGCACTGGACCACGTTCGGGATCGCCCTGCTCTGCCTGCTGGCGATGCAGCTGGCCCGTGCCTGGGCCTGGCGCAACGTGCTGCGCGCCTCCTACCCCGACCAGCGCATCCCCTACCCGCCGCTTGCCGCCGCCTACCTGGCCGGGGCTGGGATCAACGCGGTGGTGCCGGCCCACGCCGGCGACGTGACCAAGGTCTTCCTGGTCAAACGCCAGATCCCCGGCTCCTCCTATCCGGCGGTGACCTCGTCCTTCCTCGTCCAGACCGTCTTCGACACCTCGGTCGGGATCCTCGTCCTGCTCTACGCGATCAGCCAGGGGCTGCTGCCGCCGCTGCCGCAGATCCCCGAGCTGCCGGCCTTCGAGATCTCCTTCTGGGCCGACCACCCGAAGGTGCTCGCCTTCACCGTCGTCGGCCTGATCCTGGCGATCGCGATCGGCATCTACATGCTCGCCCACCGGGTGCGGCGCTTCTGGGCCCGGGTCCGCCAGGGCGTGATCATCCTCGCCGAGCCGCGCCGCTACCTGCGCCAGGTCGCCGCCTGGCAGGGGCTCGGCTGGGCCCTCCGCTTCGCCGCCTTCTGGTTCTTCCTCGAGGCCTTCGGCCTCACCGGCTCGATCGGCAACGTGATGCTGGTGATGAGCGTCCAGGCGATCGCCAACATCGTCCCCTTCACCCCCGGTGGCGCCGGCGCCCAGCAGGCACTCCTCGTCGCCACCCTGAAGGGCCCCTCGCGCACCGCCGTCCTCTCCTTCTCGGTCGGCACCCAGATCGCGATGGCCGCCTGGTCGGTGGTGCTCGGCTTCGCCGCGATCCTGCTTGTCTTCCGCACCACCGACTGGCGCGGCCTGATGCGCCAGGCGCAGGAAGAGGCCGACCAGGAAAAGGCCGCCCCGAGCCCGACCTCAGCTTGACCAGCCGGGATAGGCGCCGCGCACCTGCCACTGCCAGGGTGGCCGTTCGCTCGCCGGGAAGTCGTAGTGGTTGCGGCCGGGGAGGGTCTCGAGCGGGACCAGGGCCGGGTCGTCCTCGAGCAGGACCTCGGTGCCGGCGGCGGCGTCGATCTGGTCCTGGCCGGCGCGGCGGGCGTCGCGTTCCCAGCCGAGGCCCGGACGGTAGAGCCAGTAGACGACTTCGACCCAGCCGCCGGAGCGGCGGCGGTCGACGACCTCGGTGAAGGCGGTGGTGCGCCGGCGCGAGGCGGTCAGGTGGGGCCCGGCGGCGACGGCGCAGCTCTCGCGGCGGCAGCGGCGGAAGTCGACCGGGACCAGCGGCAGGCCGGAGGGGCCGAGCTGAGCGAGGGGCGCCGGGGCGAGGGCGCGGACGAGCCGGGCCAGCGGCCAGCCGTAGGCGGGCACCAGCGGATGGTGGCGGCAGGCGTCGGGAACGCGCGGCCCGCAGGCGATCCGCCGGCCGATCGCCCCGGCCAGGTCGCGCCCCGCGTCCACCTTGCCGCCCGCCGCGACAGCGCTGATCGCGGCGAGCAGCAGCAGCGCGACCAGGGCCGCCAGCCCGGCCTGCTCGACGCTCGCCGATCCCCTCTCCCGCTGTTCGCCGTGGCGCATTCGCCCGACGCTAGGCGGCGCGGGCGCACGTGTGGTGCGCAAGACGTCGAGATTCTGTGCCGGCGGTGTCGCGGGTCTGCTTTGATTCGGGAATGGAGGGCAGCCCCTTCAACATGTTCGGCGACCCCGAGGAGTTCCGTGCCCGCATGGAGGAGCTCTCGGAGCAGATGCAGTCCTCGCAGCGCGTCGCCTGGGCCGACAACGCGATCAAGCTGGCGGTGGAGATGACCGTCGCCTCGATCGGCCGTCTCGACCTCACCGGCAGCGCCGACGAGCAGGCGATGCAGGTCCGCGACGCCATCCGCGTCCTCTTCCCGGAGAACGTGACGCTGGTCCGCGAGGCCCGCGAAGGATTGTCCTAGCCGCCGGATTCGGCTAGAGCAGTTCGAAGCGCAGCGAGATCGCGGCGCCGCGGCCGACGATGCCGCCCGCCAGCTCGACCGGGATCGCGACCAGCAGCGCCGGGATCGCCAGGACGATGCTGGCCAGGGCGTCGATCCGCCGCTGCCAGCGCTGCGGCGCCTTCGCGGCCTCGGCCCGTCCGAGCGCCCCGAGGGCGACGTTGTGGCCGAAGGTGACGCTGTTGAGGAAGGTCTGCCAGGTGGCGGCGAGCCCGGCCGCGGGCGCCCAGCGCCGGGCCCTGACGACCTGGTCGTGGCGGGCGACCAGGCGCCGCACCGACTCGACCGTGAAGAGGTAGTGGGCGCCCGGCTCCAGCCCGGCCCAGCCGGCGCCGCCGAGCGAGGTGGCGAAGCTGGCCCGGTTGGCGATCCGCGGCGAGCCGCCGAGGCGGCCGAGCTCACGCAGTGCCTCCTCGGGCCCGTCGGACTCGCCGACGACGCCGAGCCCGCAGCTCTCGCAGCGGCGGACCGGACCGCGCAGGCCGGGCTGAGGGGAGAGCCAGCCGAACAGCGGCTCGCCGCAGGCCGGGCAGGGGGGGTTGTCGGGACCGGCGCCGGCCTCGAGCCGGACCGCATGGGTGGGCTGTGCATCGCTCATGCGCGGTAGCGTACGGCCCGTGCGCCCCAGGCAGGAGATCTTGAAGTGGGAGGCGCGCTGGTCGCGCCCGGCCGGGATCGCGGCCCTGCTCGGAGTCGTGGCCCTGCTCGCGGCCGGAGTGGCGGCAAGCGCGGCGACCGGCGAAGGCGATGCCGCGGCGCTGCGGGCCTTCCACGCGCACAGCTCCGCGGAGGCGCTCTCCGGAGCCCTGCAGGCGATCGGCTTCGCCCTCTTCGCGATCCCGCTCTTCTTCCTCTTCCGCGCCGACCAGGCCCGCAGCAGCAAGGTTCGGGGCCAGCTGATCGGGCTGGTCGTGATCGCGCCGCTGTTCCTGGCGGTCTCGAGCGGGCTCAGCGTCGTCGCCCGCGGCGAAGCGGCGGACCAGTTCGTGGCCGGCAAGGCGACGTCGACCCTGACCGTCAGGGAAGCGAACGAAAAGTGCGTCACCGAACGCAAGGAAAACGGGGCCAAGTCCTTCGGCGAAGAATTCGAACCGAGCGGCGGCGGCACTTCGCTTGCCGCCTGTGAAGACAGGAAGCTCGAAGACGACGAAGCCTCGAACGCGATCAGCGACGCCTCCCTGGCCGGCGCCACCTCGGGCTTCGGCGTCGCCGGCGGCCTCGGCGTCGCGATCGCCTTCTTCTACACCTGCCTCTGGGCGATGCGCACCGGCCTGCTCGGCCGCTTCTGGGCCTCCCTCGGCATGGCCCTCGGCGTCACCGTCCTGCTCGGAATCATCCTCCTGCCGATGATCTGGTTCATCTACATCGGCCTGCTCTTCATGGGCTGGGTGCCGGGCGGCAGACCACCAGCCTGGGCCGCCGGCGAGGCCGTCCCCTGGCCGACCCCTGGGGAGAAAGCCGCCGAAAGCCTGGAAGCCTCAGAGCCGGACGCTGACGTCGGCGATCCGCCCGCTCTGCCGCCCGCCGACGGCAACGGCGATTCCGGGCCCGGCGGCGGCCCCCGGAAACGCAAGCAGCGCGACTAGCTCCCCAGCTCGGGGCGACCTACCCCAGTGGGTTCAGGCCGGGGGGAGCCTCGGTCTGCTCGGCGGCGTGGGCCCGCTTCCGGTGCGTCCGGATCTCGCTCATGATCCGCTCCAGGCGCGGCTCGGCGGAGGTGTCGACGTGGGTCATGGTGCCGGCGACGCCGGGGTGGATCGCGGCGATGCGCTCGTGCATCGCCTGGGCGACGGCGCGGTAGGTCGGGTGGCCCTCGCGCCCCGAGCGCAGCTCGATCAGGTGCATCGCCTCGCGGGCGTTGAGGTCGAGGGTGTAGCGGATCCGGTAGGCGAGGCTGAGGGCGTAGGGGGCCTGCTCGGCGAGGCCGGCGTCGAGCAGGCGCTCGTACTCGCCGCGGGAGACCTCGAGGGCTCGTTCGAACTCGCCGCCCACGCCGGCTTCCCGCACCTCGTCAGGGACGCCGGCGCCGAGGTCGGGACCGAGGCGCTGCCACTGGCAGGTCAGCATCCGGTGGCGCTGCAGGTCGCGGAAGGCGCCGTAGTCGGAGACGATCTCGAAGCGGTAGCGCAGCGCCTCGAAGCCGCGGCCGGGACGGTGGCGGCGGTTGGCGCGCTCGCCGGCCAGCGCTCCCAGCAGCGCCGCCCGCTCGGCGCGGTCGAGGACGTCGATGCGGGCGAGGATCTCGGTCTCCGGCGTGCTCGAGGCCTCGAACAGGCAGGACGCGAGCAGGGCCTCTTCGGTCCCGTCGACGTGGATCAGCTCGACCGAGGGGACGTCCTCGCCGGCGTCGCGGCGATCGAGCCCGAGCCGGGAGACCCAGCCCTCGGTCCGCTCGCGGCGGCGCTCGAAGTAGGAGACCCACTCGCCGCCGCGCTCGGGCCGGTCGACCCGCGAGACGAAGCTCGGCATCACCCGCTGCAGCTCGGCGAGGATCATCCCGCCGTAGTCGCGCGCCTCCGGCAGCGGCGAGGCCATCAGCCGCATGATCAGCTGCTCGTAGGCCTGGCCGGAGGCGTAGATGCCGACGTGGCTCAGCGTCGCCGCCGGCAGCAGCCCGCGCAGCAGGTCCAGCGCCTTGGCCCGGATCGAGCGCTGCCAGGCGCCCTCGGGCTCGCCCTCGCCGCGTGGCCAGCGCTCGGCCGCCCAGGCCTCGACCTCGGTCAGCGAGCGCGAGTAGATCCCGAACAGCTCGTCCATCGCCAGCCCGAACCGGGGCCCGAGCTCGGCGTCGCGGTAGAAGCGGTAGCCGCCGTCGCCGGGCAGCGGCTTGTCGTAGGGGATGTAGCGGGTCGACTGCTCGAGGTAGGCGGCGAGGCGGCCGCGCTGCAGCAGCTTGGTGAGGATGTTGGAGACCCACTCGCAGGCGACGTGGGCGCCGCCGACCTGGGCGATCGAGTCATCGCCGTAGCCGACGAAGACGCGCTCGTAGAGCTGGGCCGCCCGCGCGCCCTCCTCATCGTCGAAGGGCCGTCCGGCGGCCGGCGCGTCGGCCGCGAACTCCTCGAGGTAAAGTCGGCGGACGGTCCCGGAATAGCGCGAATAGCGGGCAAAAAGCGCCCCTTTGACGGTCTCCGGCAGGTTGACCAGGGCGAAGACGGGGCCGTCGAGGTTGGTGAAGTGGGGAGCGAGAATCGCTCGCTCCGCAGGGGTGAATTCCTCGCTCGGATAGCGCACCCGGCGCATCGTAGTGGCGGCGGGAGACGGGCTCGGCTAACCTCCGTACCTGGCGGGTAGCATCAGGCGTCTACTTAATTTCGATGACTGCCCGAGACTCCGCATCCGTTCCCCCCGCCCCCCGCCCGATCGGCGCCGGCCTCCTGGTCGCCGGGCTGCTGGCGATCGCCGCCGGGCTGCTGCTCCCGGTCGTGCTCGGCTCCTTCTCCCAGCGCCAGACCCTGGTCCTGGCGATCGTCGAGGCGATCTGCCTGCTGGTGGTCGCGACAGGGGTGCTGCTGCTGGCGCGGCGGTTGCGGGCCAGCCACCGGGCGCTCTGGACGCTGGCCCGCCGCGACGAGCTGACCGGAGTCGGCAACTACCGCAGCCTGCACGAGCGCCTGGCCGAGGAAATCGCCCGCCACCGCCGCCACTCGCGCGAGTTCGCCCTGGTCCTGCTCGACCTCGACGGCTTCAAGGCGATCAACGAGCACTTCGGGCACCTCGAGGGCGACCGGCTCCTGGCCGAGATCGGCGCGGCGCTGAGCGACGAGGTGCGGGCCGAGGACTCGGTCTTCCGCCAGGGCGGCGACGAGTTCGCGGCGATCGTCCCCGAGGCCAACGCCGAAGAGGCCGAAGAAGTCGCCGCGCGCCTGCGCGGGCGGGTCAGCCGGCGCGGGTTCGGCAGCGATCGGGAGCGGCCGGTCGCCGCCGCGACCGGGTTCGCGATGTTCCCCGCCGACGGCGCCAGCGTCGACGATCTGCTCGGCTTCGCTGACATGGACCTCTTCGCCGCCAAGCGCGAGCGGCGAGCGGCTTAGCGCGCACCGAAGCCGCCCACAACGCCACAACTCAGCGCGCGTTGTCAGGGCTTGCGCGCAGCGCCTTGACCGGCAGCGCCGGCGGCGCTTTGCTGCCCCGGATCGCCGGCGGGCGGCGCCGGTCAAGCGGAAGGGGAGGGGATGAGGAGGGCGATGGCGACGGTGCTCGCCACGGCGGCTCTGCTGGGTGCGGGGGGTGAGGCGCGGGCAGTGGCAAGCCCCGGCTCGGCGACGACGGCGATCGTCTCGGTCGGCGACAGCTTCATCTCCGGCGAGGGAGGGCGCTGGCTGGGGAACGGCTCGGAACCGTTCGGGACGCGGTCGGGCACCGACCGTGCCGCCTACGGCTGCGACGCCCTGGGCATCTGCGAGTACGACGCCGCTCGCGTCTACGGAGCGAGCGAGGAGAACGACTGCCACCGCTCCGACGTGGCGCCGATCGTGAGCGCCCCGGTCGCCGTCGGCGACAAGGTCAACCTCGCCTGCTCCGGGGCCAAGCTGGCCAACGTCTGGCCCGCGGCCGCCGGCGGCCGCCCGCACTTCGGCGAGGCGCCGCAGGCCGACCGGCTGGCCGCGGTGGCGAGGCACGACGACGTGCGGATGGTGGTCCTCACCGCCGGCGCCAACGACGTCGGCTTCGGCGAGCTGGTCGCGGGCTGCGCGCTCGACTGGGCCCGCAGCCCGGAGGACGACCCGGTGCTCTGTCGCGGCGACGCCCAGGACGAGGTCGATGCGGCTCTTCCCCGGATGGAACGGGGCCTGGAGAAGGCGCTGCGGGGACTGCGGGCGACGCTGGCGGCGGCCGGCTACGGCCGCTCGGACTACCGTCTGGTGACCATGGGGTACGCGTCGCCGTTCCCGGCGGGCCGCTGGTTCCGCTATCCCGAGGACGGCTGGAGCCGGCTCAACGAAGGCGGCTGCCCGGTCTGGGATGCCGATGCCGACTGGGCCGCGGGCGAGGCCACCGGCTCGATCGCCGCCGCGATGCGGCGGGCGGCGGCCACGACCGGGGCCGAGTTCCTCGACCTTCGGCATGCCCTCGACGGCCACCAGCTCTGCGACCGCCGCTCGCGTCGTGTCGGCGGCGACGGCCCGTCGCCGCAGGCCTCGGAATGGGTCCGCCGGCTCTCCTTCCTGCAGGGCTCGAGCCGCGAGTCCCTGCATCCCAACGCCTATGGCCAGCGCGCGATCGGCGCCTGCCTCGGGCTGCTCTACGCGGCTGCGCGCGGCAATTACTCCTGCCACGACGAGCCCGGCCAGAGCTACGTCGGCGGCATGGCGATCGAGCCGTGGTGATCCCCCCTCGACAGCCCGCGGTCGGAGGCCCGCCTAGCTTCCCGGCCCGGGCGGGGCGGCCATCAGCTCGACCCGGTGGCCGCCGGGGGCGACGGCGTGGGCGCGTGGCGCGCCCCAGTGTTCACGGCCGGGCCGGGTCTCGAAGCCGTGCTCGTGCAGGTGGGCGAGGGTGGTATCGAAGTCCGGGACGACCACGGCGAGGTGAGCGCGCGGAGGGACGGTCGGCTGCTCCTCGTGCATCAGGTGGATCTGAGTGCCGTCGCGCTCGAGCCAGGTGAAGCCGTCACGCAGCGCCGGCGGGGGCTCGACCCGCGCGAAGCCGAGCAGCGTGAAGAACTCGACGGCACGATCGACGTCGGCGGGCGGCAGCTCGATTCCAACGTGCTGGAGCATCAGGACGCCACCGAGATTAGGGCAGCGAGGACGAGCTCGACCGAGCATGCCGAAATTTACAAAGCCGTGACCCACACGCAATGTTTTGTCCGCTACGGTGAGCAGATGGAGGCAGCCAGGCAAAATTGGAGCGACGCGCGGCTGGATGACCTCAGCCAGCGGGTCGATACGGGGTTCATGCGCGTGGATGCCGATCTGCGCGCGCTCAATGCCCGATTTGACGGCCTTCAGCGCACGATGCTGCAGGTCGGTGGTGGCGTGATCGTGGCCTTGATCGGCCTGATCGCCACGCAACTCTGATCGCGGATCGAGCTGACCGCAACCCAGTTCTGATGCCAAGCCAGGTCCGTAGTGCTGGCATCAGAACAGCAACGAGACCAGGGCGGCGATGACGACGATCGCGGTCGACCAGGTGATCGCCTCGGCGACGGTGCGGTTGTCGAGCCCATAGGCGTGGGAGACGACCATCGCGTTGATCCCAGTCGGCATCGCCGACATCAGCCGGTAGGCGGAGGGCAGGTCGATCAGCGGCGCCGCCAGCAGCATCAGCAGGGCGGGGGCGATAGCCAGGCGGGCCCCGACGGCAAGCGCGACCGGCCTGGTGATCGGCGGCGGGAAGGGCAGCTCGCCGTGCTCGGCGCCCTCGGCGAGGGTGGCGCCGACGGCGAAGAACCCGATCGGCAGGATCGCCACGGCGAGCACCTGCGAGGCATCGACGAGGACGGTCGGGGCCAGCGCGTCGGGGGCGAGCAGGCCGAGGATCGCGGCGTAGAGCGGCGGGTTGCGGGTGAGGAAGGTGCGGATCCGCTGCCGTGCCCCCTCGCCGGCCCGGTTGCCGAAGGCCGCGGCGACGCCGAAGGCGCCGAGCATCAGCGCCGGCCCGCTGACCAGGACGTCGTAGAGGACGCCGGTGGAGAGGTGGTCGTGGCCGAGCAGCGCCACCGTCAGCGGGTAGCCGAGGTAGGCGGTGTTGGCGACCAGGACCGAGCAGATCACCGCGCCGGTCTGCGGTTTGGAGAGCTTCAGGACCCGGGTCGCGACGAACCAGGTCAGCGTTCCCACGAGCGCCAGGTTGACCAGCGCGATCGCGATCCCCAGCCCGTTGTCGAGGCTGATCGAGGCGGAGGCGAGGTTGAAGAAGATGACGATCGGGACCAGCGCGTAGAGGATGACCAGCAGCGACTTGCGGGCGGCGGCGACCGCGGCTTCGGGGTAGCGGCGCTCCGACCAGACGCCGGTGCCGGCCCCGAGCACGATCAGCACAGTGGTGAGCAGGACCCCCATCGCGGGCAGTCTGACGGCGGTGCCGTCAGAACAGCGAGGCGCCGGCGTGGGCGGCGAAATCGACCAGCGGCTGCGGGATGATCCCGAAGAAGACGGTCGCCGCGGCAGCCAGCAGGGCGGGACCGACGAGGTACCAGCGGCGGCCGGCCTCGGGGTCGATCGGGTCGGCCTCGGGGGAGGCGCCGGCGATCGCGGGGGTCGCACCCGGCACGGCCTCCGCCTCGGGCCGCATCCACATCGCCGCCACCACCCGCAGGTAGTAGGCGATCGAGATCATCGTCCCGACCGCGATGAAGACGGCGAGCCAGGTGTAGTCGCCTTCGACCAGGGCCTCGATCAGGTAGAGCTTGCCGATGAAGCCGACGGTCGCCGGCAGTCCGGCCAGCGCCAGCATCGAGATCGTCAGCGGCCAGGCCAGCAGCGGCCGCTCGGCGCCGAGGCCGCGGACCGAGCGGATGCTGTCGCCGAAGGGCGTTTCGCGCTCGCGGGCGACGATCACCGAGAAGGCGGCGAGGTTCATGAAGGCGTAGCCGGCGAGGTAGAAGACGAGCGCGCTGACCCCGGCCTCGGAGGCGACGACGATGCCGCCGAGCATGTAGCCGGCCTGGGCGACGCCGGAGTAGCCGAGCATCCGCTTCAGCGAGTCCTGGCCGAGCGCGCCGACGTTGCCGACCACGATCGAGATCGCCGCCAGCACCGCCAGGGCGGGCTGCCAGTCGCTCGCCTCGGGGCCGAGGGCGACGTCGAAGAAGCGCAGGAAGACGGCGAAGGCCGCCGCCTTGGTCGCCACCGCCATGAAGCTGGTGATCGGCGTCGGCGCTCCCTCGTAGACGTCCGGAGTCCACTGGTGGAAGGGGGCGATCGAGGTCTTGAAGGCGAGCCCGACCGCGGTCATCGCGATCCCGATCAGGATCAGCGGGTCGCCGAGCAGGCCCTTGTGGGCGATCCCGGCGGCGATCCCCGCGAAGCCGGTCGAGCCGGTGCCGCCGTAGAGGAAGGCCATCCCGTAGAGCAGCGTCGCCGAGCCCAGCGAGCCGACGATCAGGTACTTCAGCCCCGACTCGAGCGAGCCCTCGCGGCGCAGGTTGGTGGCGCAGAGGATGTAGAGCGGGATCGAGAGGGTCTCGAGGGCGACGAAGAAGGTGACCAGGTTGGTCGCCTGGGCCAGCAGCACCATCCCCAGCACCGAGCCGATCAGCAGCGCGTGGTACTCGCCGCGCCCGGCTTCGTCCGCCGCGGGCTCGCGGGTCGAGAGCAGCACGCAGAAGCCGGCGGTGAGGATCGCGATCAGCGAGATCGAGATCGAGAGGTCGTCGATCCGCAGCGCCCCGGTGATCAGGTTCGCGGGGTCGCCCCAACGCCAGATCAACAGCCCCGCGGCGCTCGCCAGGGTCAGCAGCGTCAATGCCGGCGCGGTCCGCCGCAGCGGCTTGAAGACCGCCGTCATCAGCACGACGACCAGCCCAACGGTCAGGGCGATGACAGGCGCAAGCCCGGCGTAGTCAATGTGGGGTTCGTGGAAGTTCATGGTTCCCGCCGGTCGATGGGCCGATAAGTTGAGCCAGAGTCAACTTTTCGGCCCATCGGCCCCGAGGCGAGCTGCGCTTCGGGGGCGGAGCCGCCGGTGACCGTGGCGACCGTCTGGCTCACGGTGGGATCGGTGCGGTGGAGGATCAGCTGCGGGTAGAGGGCGAGGCCGAGGATGCAGAGGACCAGTGGCGCCAGGACGATGCCGTCGCGCCAGCCGATCTCGCGCGAGGCGATCCCGTCCGGCTTGCGGTTGTGCATCGCGTGCTGGTAGAGGCGCAGGGCGTAGTAGGCGGACATCGCGACGCCGCTGATCGCGACGAAGGCGAAGACGATCTTGGCCTGGAAGAGGCCATTGAGGATGTAGAACTCGCCGATGAAGTTGGCCGAGCCGGGCATCGCCAGGGTGGCCAGGGCGACGATCAGGAAGAGCGCCGCCAGGACCGGCGCCCGCAGGGCCATGCCGCCCATCTCGCGGATGTCCTCGGTCCCGGTCCGCTCGACCAGGATCGCGACGATGATGAAGATCGGCGCCACGACGAGGCCGTGGTTGACCATCTGCAGGACGGCGCCGTTGGAGCCGTCGGCGCGCAGGGCGAAGATCCCGGCGGTGATGAAGCCCAGCTGCGCGACCGAGGAGTAGCCGGCGATCAGCCGCACGTTGGTCTGGGTGAAGGCCATCACCGAGCCGTAGAGGATCGAGGCGACCGCGATGACCAAAATCACCGTCTGGAATTCGATCGTCGCCAACGGGAAGAGCGGCAGGACGATGCGCAGGAAGCCGTAGGCGCCGACCTTGGCCAGGACCCCGGAGAAGACCGCCAGGGCCGGCAGCGGCGCCGCCCGGTAGGCGTCCGGCATCCAGCCGTGGAGGAGGAAGGTCGGCATCTTGACCAGGAAGGCGGCGGCGAAGAACCAGAAGATCCAGCGCTGGCTGCCGGCCGGCAGGCCCTGCTGCTGGATCGCCGCGATCGAGAAGGTGAGGTGGCCGCCGTCGGCGGAGATGATCGCCGTGGCGATCGCCGCGACCAGCATCAGCAGCGAGCCGATCAGCGTGTAGATGATCATCTTCAGCGTCGCCGCGGCGGCGGTCGGCCCGTCCTCGCGATCGCTGCCCCAGGCCCCGAAGAGGAAGTAGAACGGGACCAGCATCAGGTCGAAGAAGAGGACGAAGAGCAGCAGGTCCTGGGCCAGGAACGAGCCCAGCGTCGCCGTCTCCGCGACCAGCATCAGGAAGAAGAAGAGCTGCGGGCGCTCCTGCTCGCGGAAGGCGGCGAAGGCGATGCCGCCGACCCAGAGCAGCGCCGTCAGCAGGACCAGGAAGAGGTTGAGGCCGTCGATGCCGAGGTTGTAGTCGACGCCGAGCCCGGAGATCCAGGCGATGTCGACGCTGTCCTGCAGGCCCGAGGAGCCGCTGTCGAAGCCGGTCAGCATCGAGATCGCGACCCCCAGGGTCACGACGGCGCCCAGCGTCGCCCACCAGCCGGTCGCCCGCTTCGGCAGGAAGAGGCCGACGATTCCGAAGGCCAGCGGGGTCCAGAGCAGGACGCTGATCATGATTGGACGATCAGGAAGTAGAGGGCGAGCCCGGCGAAGCCGGCGATCAGCAGCAGCGCGTAGCTGCGGACGAGGCCGTTCTGGACGGCGCGGACGACGCCGCCGGCGCCGCGCACGGTCTCGCCGGTGCCGCTGACGAGGCCGTCGACCACGAAGCGCTCGAAGACGTCGTTGGCGAAGCGGCCGACGGCGAGGGCGGGGCGGACGACGAGGACGTCGATCAGCTCGTCGAAGTACCACTTGTTGGCGAGGAAGGTGTGGACGGGCCGCAGGCGCCGTTCCAGCAGCCCCGGCATCTCCGGCTTGACGATGTAGAGCCAGTATGCGATGCCGATGCCGGCGATCGAGATCGCGGCGCCGATCGCCAGCCCGGTCCAGGCGGCGGCGTTCGAGGGGTGGATCGCCGCCAGCGGCGAGTCGGCGAAGACCGGGTCGAGGAACTTGGTGACGACGTCGTCGAGGCCGGGGACCTGGATCAGCCCGGCGAACAATGCGAGGAAGGCGAGCACGCCCATCGCGATCTTCATCGGCGGCGACTGCTCGGCGATGTGGTGCTCGGCACCCGGGAAGCCGACGTCGGTGTCCTCCTCTTCGCCGGTCGCCGGGTTGCGCGGCGTCTCGTGCGCGAGGTGACCGGTGTCGATCAGCTCCTGTGCCTCCTTGCAGGGCCTGCCGGGGAGGACACGGAAGATCAGCCGGAAGGTGTAGATCGCGGTCAAGAGCGCCCCGAAGTAGCCGAGGATCTGGAAGATGTCGTACATGCCGCCGCGGGCGTGGGCGTAGGCGAGGATCTCGTCCTTGGAGAAGAAGCCCGAGGTGCCGGGGAAGGCGGCGAGGGCGAGGCCGCCGCAGATGAAGGTGATCGAGGTGAACCGCATCGCCTTGCCGAAGCCGCTCATTTCGTCGATGTTCTGCTTGTTCGCCATCGCCGAGATGAACGAGCCGGCGCCCATGAACAGCAGCGCCTTGAAGAAGGCGTGGGTCATCAGGTGGAACATGCCGGCGCTGTAGGCGCCGATCGAGACGCCCATGATCATGTAGCCGATCTGGCTCATCGTCGAGTAGGCGATCGCCCGCTTGAGGTCGGTCATCACCAGGGCGATCGTCCCCGCCAGCAGCAGCGTCGCCAGGCCGACGAAGGCGGAGATGTCGGCGGCGGTCGGGGCGAGCACGAAGAGGGCGTGGGTGCGGGCGATCAGGTAGACGCCGGCGGTGACCATCGTCGCCGCGTGGATCAGCGAGGAGACCGGGGTCGGCCCCTCCATCGCGTCCGGCAGCCAGGTGTGGAAGGGCAGCTGGGCGGACTTGGCGAAGGCGCCGACGAGCAGCAGCAGGCAGATCGCGGTGACGCTCCACTCATTGGTGTGGAAGACGTGCGGGGCCTTGGCGAAGACTTCGCTGTATTCGAAGGTCCCCAGTTCGCGGAAGATCATGAAGGCGGCCAGGGTCAGCCCGATGTCGCCGACGACGTTGATCACGAAGGCCTTCATCCCCGCCCGCGTCGCCGTCGTGCGCCGGTACCAGAAGCTGATCAGCGCGTAGGAGGCGAAGCCGACGAAGGCCCAGCCGACGATCAGCAGGACGAAGTTGCCGGCGAGGACCAGCAGCAGCATCGAGAAGACGAAGAAGTTGAGGTAGCTGAAGAAGCGGTGATAGCCCTGGTCGGACTGCATGTAGCCGTATGAGTAGAGGTGGATCAGGGTCGAGACGCCGGTGACCACCAAAACCATGAAGGTCGAGAGCGGGTCGACGAAGATGCCGAGCTTGATGTGCAGGCCGGCGGCGCTGGCGTAGTCCCAGAGCGAGGAGGCGTGGTGGCGGGCGTCCGGCGATTCGCCGAGCAGGCAGACCAGGGCACCGATCCCGCAGGCGAAGGCGAGCCCGATCGCGACCGTGCCGATGACCCCGGCGACCTTCGCCGGCAGCACCCTGAAGCCGAGCCCGATGAAGATCGAGCCGAGCAGCGGGAAGAGCAGGACCAGCCAGCCCCAACTGGTGGCGCTCATCCGCGCAGCCCCCGCAGCCGATCGACGTCGAGCGGCAGCTTGCGGCGGAAGATCGCCACGATCAGGCCGAGCCCGACGACGACCTCGCAGGCGGCGACCACCATCACGACCAGGGCGAAGACCTGGCCCTGCTGGTTGCCGACCATGCGGCTGAAGGCGACCAGGGCGAGGTTGCCGGCGTTGAGCATGAGCTCGAGGCAGAGCAGGATCACCATCGGGCTGCGGCGGACGAGGATGCCGACGGCGCCGGTGGCGAAGAGCAACGAGGAGAGGACGATGTACCACTCGATGTTCACGCCGTCTCCTGGCGTTTGCGGCCGGCGAGGACGATCGCGCCGACTGCTGCGATCAGCAGCAGGAGCGACGAGGCCTCAAAAGGCACCAGGAACTTTTCCAGCAGGAGGCGGCCGATCGCGGCCGGGTCGCCGAAGCCGGCGGGGACGTCGGGCCCGTGGGTGCCGAGGGCGAGCAGGGCGGAGGAGAGGATCGCGGCCGAGAGCTCGATGAAGAGGATGCTCGCGACCAGGATCGCCAGGAAGCGCTGGTTGGGAAGCGTCTCCCCGACCGGCTCGCCACCGCCGCCGACATAGGCGACGACGAAGACGTAGAGGACCATCACCGCGCCGGCGTAGACGACCACCTGGGCGGCGGCGATGAAGGCCGAGGTCAGCAGCAGGAAGAGCACGGCCAGCGAGAAGAGGTGGACGATCAGCGCCAGCACGCTGTAGAAGGGGTTGCGCATCGCGACGACGCCCATGGCGCCGCCGAGCGCGCCGATCGCGGCGAGGAAGAAGAGCACCGCTTCCATCTACTCTCCCTCGCTTTTCAGCGGGGTGCGCTCGATCGGCTCGGCCAGCAGCATCTCCTTGGTGAAGATCAGGTCGCTGCGGTCGTAGTCGGCCATCTCGTAGTCGTGGCCCATCGTGATCGCGTCGAAGGGGCAGGCGATCTCGCAGTAGCCGCAGAAGATGCAGCGCGAGAGGTTGATCTCGTAGACGGCGGCGTAGCGCTCGCCGGCGGAGACGCGCTCGCCGGGGATGTTCTCGGCGGCGACGACGCGGATGCAGTCGGCCGGGCAGGCGGCGGCGCAGAGCGAGCAGCCGACGCATTTCTCCAGCCCGGTGTCCTCGAACTTGTGCAGTTTGTGGCGGCCGCGGAAGCGCGGGTAGACGGGGGTCTTCTCCTCCGGGTACTCGATCGTCAGCGGCCCCTCGATCAGCCGCGCCATCGTCGTCTTCAGCCCGCGCAGGGTCTCGCCGAAGGCGCGGTAGGCGCCGCCGGCGCCGCCCGGCTCGGGGCCGCGCTGGACCGAGACCACGTCGGCCGAGCTGAGGTAGGCGACCGCCTTCGGGTCGAAGCCGTCGCTCATAGCTCGACCTCCTCTGTCGAGTTGGTCGCGCATACAGCGACTAAGTCGACAGGCCTCACGTCGTCACCACCAGGATCGCGGTGACGAGGACGTTGAGGGTCGCGAGGGGCAGCAGCACTTTCCAGCCGAGGCTCATCAACTGGTCATATCGCAGCCGCGGCAGCGTCGCTCTGACCCAGATGAAGAGGAAGACGAGGACGAACATCTTCAGCAGCATCCAGATCGGGTCCAGCCAGCCGGGGCCGGGGCCCATCCAGCCGCCGAGGAACATCGCCGCGGCGATCCCGGAGACGACCAGGATCTCCATGTATTCGACCAGCAGGAAGGAGCCGAAGCGCATGCCGCCGTACTCGGTCATGAAGCCCTGGACCAGCTCGGCGTCGGCCTCGGGCATGTCGAACGGGGTGCGGTTGGTCTCGGCGAAGCCGGCCAGCATGAAGATCAGGAAGCCGACGAACTGGGGAATGATGAACCAGACCTTGCCCTGGGCCTCGACCACGTCGACCAGCGAGAGCGAGCCGCTCATCATGATCACGCCGAGCAGGGCCAGGCCCATCGAGACCTCGTAGGAGATCAGCTGGGCGGCCGAGCGCATCGCCCCGAGCAGGCTGTATTTGGAGCCCGAGGACCAGCCGCCGAGGAGCAGCCCGTAGAACGCGATCGAGCCGACGGCGAAGAAGTAGAGGACGCCGATCGGGACGTCGATCCCGTAGAGGCCGACCCCGTCCTGGACGTTGCCCCAGGGCAGGATCGCCAGGGCGAGGACGCCGGAGAGGACCGGCAGCAGGGGGCCGAGGATGAACAGGGTCGAGACCGCGTTGGCGGGGCGGAAGGACTCCTTGGAGATCAGCTTGCCGACGTCGGCAAGCGGCTGCATGAGGCCGAAGGGGCCGACCCGGTTGGGGCCGTAGCGGTGCTGGAAGCGGCCGATCAGTTTGCGCTCGACCACGGTCAGGATCGGCAGGATGCCGAAGATGACGGCGAAGATCACCAGCGACTTGACGATCATGATCCAGGTGGCTTCGACCACCGTGGTATCGGCGATGGGCAGCATCAGGCCCCGATCGGAGTGATCTCGACGGAGACCGGGCCGCCGTTGAGGAGCGTGTTGGCGTTGCCCTCGGCAGTGCCCTCGGCGAGGAAGCAGACGCCCTCCTGGACCCGTTCCCTGATCGCCACGTGGGCGGTGACGCTCGAGCCGTTCTGGGCGACCTCGACCGCGTCGCCGTTGCTGAGGTCGAGGCGCTCGGCGTCGGCAAGGGAGATCTCGAGGCGCTGGTGGGGGGCGAGGAACTTCAGAGGGGGATTGAGCTCAGTGATCGGGCCGGCCCAGAGGTCGCGGTAGGTCCCCAGGGTCAGAGAGGCGGCGGTCCCTGAAGCGGTGGGGGCGACCGACCCGGGGTCGGCGGACGCGACTCTGCGAGATTCCGCGGCGGTCTCCGTGGGGTCGCTCGGCGCGTCGCGCTGAGTGTCCGGCGACCCCGGGTCGGTCGCCCTACCGGCTCCAAGGGCCTCGCTCCCTGGGGTGGGGGCTGCCGACGACGAGGGGGTGTCTTGCCAGCGAACTCCCCGACCGCCGATGGCTGCGTCGTCGATGCCGTTGTAGAACGGGACCGCTTGGGTCAAGGCCGCGAAGGCTGTGGGCTGGGAGTTGATGCCGGTGTCGTGGCCGAGAGCGGAGGAAAGCTCGCTCAGGACTTGGACGTTGGGACGGATGTCGCCGGGACGGGAGGCGGAGGGGCGGACGCGCTGCAGGCGGCCATCTGGATGCGTCACCGTGCCGTCTTTCTCGGCGTGGGTCTCGAGCGGGAACAGCACATCTGCCTTGGCGCTGGTGGCGGTTTCGAACATCGAGAAGGAGACGACGAAGTCCGCTGCCGTGAGGGCGGCCTCCCAGGCCTTGGTGTCGGGGAAGTCGCGGATCGGGTCGACGCCGAAGAGGATCACCGACTTCAGCTCGCCGGACTCCAGGGCCGAGCGGATCTCCTCGGTGGACTTTCCACCGAGAGGTGTATTTGCCGCCTCTGAGACGGGAAATACACTCTTCGTTTCGCTCAGGCCCGGGCCGGCGTCGGGGAGGCAGCCGGCCTCGCGCAGGCCGCGGGCGTTGGCGGTGTCGGGGACTTCGAGCAGGCCGGAGCCGTCGGTGCCGGCGATGTCCAGGGCAGTGGCCACGTCGAGCAGGGCCCGCGCCGCCCCCTCGCCGTCGCGGGCGATGCGCTCGCCCCAGACGACGACGACCCTGCCGGCGTCACGCAGGGTCTCGGCGAGCGGGGTGGCGACGGTTTCGGTGCCGCCCAGCGCGGTCGCCAGCTCGGCGAGGAAGTGGGCGCCCTCGCCGGGGGCGTAGCGGGCGATCGCCTCGGCGCCGCCGTCGAGGGCGGTCGGGCGCTCGGTGGCGACGGCGAGCTTGGCGCCGTTGCGGCGGATCGCCTTGCGGACGCGGAGGTCGAGGATCGGCGAGCTGTGCAGGGGGTCGGTGCCGACGACGAGGATCACCCCGGCATCGTCGATGTCGCGGACGCGGGCCGAGAGGCCGGGCCGGTCGAGGCGGACGATCTCCTCGCGGGAGGCGCCGCGGGACGGGCGGGAGTCGATGTCGGCGGAGCCGAGCGCCTCGCGCAGCAGGCGCTGGACCAGGTAGCCCTCCTCGTTGGAGGCGTCGCCGACGATCGCCGCAGTGGCTCCGCCCGCGGCCCGCAGGCCCGCCGCCGCGGCCTCGATCGCCGCGTCCCAGCTCGCCGCCGTGCCGCCTTTGAGCCGCGGCCCGTCGACCCGCTTCTCGTCGGCGAACATCTCGAAGCCGTAGCGGCCGCGGTCGCAGAGCCAGCCGTCGTCGACCTCGGCGTTGTCGCGGCCGAGGACGCGTTTCACCTTCTCGTCGCGGACGGTGAAGCTGACGTTGCACTGGCTCGGGCAGAGCGTGCAGACCGAGCCGGCCTGCTCGATGTCCCAGGGCCGGGCGCGGAAGCGGTAGGTGTAGCTGGTCAGGGCGCCGACCGGGCAGAGCTCGGTGATGTTGCCGTGGAAGGGGGCGACATAGGGGCGGTCGTCGAAGGTGCCGACGAAGGTGCGGTCGCCGCGCTCGAGCAGCTGCAGCTCGGCGTCTTCGGAGACCTCCTGGCTGAAGCGCACGCAGCGGTAGCAGAGGATGCAGCGCTCGCGGTCGATCGCGACCAGCGGCGAGAGCTCGATCGGCTTCTCGAAGTGGCGCTTTTCGTCGATCACCCGGCTTTTGCCCGGGCCCCAGCCCTGCGTGATGTCCTGCAGCGGGCACTCGCCGCCCTTGTCGCAGACGGGGCAGTCGAGCGGGTGGTTGACGAGCAGGAACTCGACCACCGCGCTCTGGGCGTGCTTGACCTGCTCGGTGCGGGTGTGGACGACCATGCCCTCGCGGACCGGGGTCGAGCAGGAGGTCTGCAGCTTCGGGATCCCCTCGATCTCGACCAGGCACATGCGGCAGGCACCGACCGGCTCGCCGAGCTTGGGCTCGTAACAGAAGACCGGGATCTCGACGTCGCCCTTGCGGGCCGCGTCGTGGAGCATCTCGCCCTCGCTCGCGGTCACCTCGCGGCCGTCGATCGTGAGGGTGATCTCGCGGGCGCTCATACCGACGCTCCCAGGGTCTCGGCCGGGCCGCGGACGGCGGCCAGGTGGCCGGCTTGCTCCAGCGGTGAGCCGGCGTTGGCGATGACTTCCTCGAACTCGGGGCGGAACTTGCGGACCATCGCCGCCACCGGCATCGCCATCGAGTCGCCGAGCACGCAGAGGCAGTGACCCATGATGTTCTCCTGGACCGAGCTGATGATGTCGAGGTCCATCGGCGTCGCCTCGCCGCGGACGACCCGCTCCAGCATCTTCACCGTCCAGTTGGTGCCCTCGCGGCAGGGGGTGCACTTGCCGCAGGACTCGTGGTGGTAGAAGCGCGCCGTGCGCAGCGCCATGTGCGGGATCGAGACGCGGTCGTCGGCGACGATGATCGAGCCGGAGCCGAGCATCGAGCCCGCCTCGGCCATCGCCTCGAAGCTGTAGGGAAGGTCCATCCCCTCCTCGGCGGTCAGCACTGGGGAGGAGGAGCCGCCGGGGTAGAGGGCCTTGATCTCGTGGCCCGGCTCGGGGCCGCCGGCGAGGCCGAAGACCAGCTCCCGGGTCGGGATCCCCAGCTCGATCTCGTAGTTGCCGGGGCGGCGGACGCCGCCGGAGATCGAGACGACCTTGGTCCCGGGCGACTGCTCGGTGCCGAAGCCCTTGAACCAGGCGGCGCCCCTGGCGACGATTCCGGGCACGTTGGAGAGCGTCTCGACGTTGTTGATCAGGGTCGGCCCGCCGTAGAGACCCTGGACGGCCGGGAACGGCGGCTTCAGGCGCGGGTTGCCGCGCTTGCCCTCGAGCGCGTCGAGCAGCGCCGTCTCCTCGCCGCAGATGTAGGCGCCGGCGCCGCGGTGGACGACCAGCTCGAGGTCGCGGTGGGTGCCGAGGATGTTCGTCCCCAGGTAGCCCGCCTCATAGGCTTCGGCGACCGCGGCGTCGAGGATGTCGGCCTGCAGGTCGTACTCGCCGCGGATGAAGATGAAGGCGTGGCCGGCGTCGGCGGCGAGCGCGGCGATCGCGATCCCCTCGATCAGCTGGTGCGGGTTGCGCTGCATCAGCTCGCGGTCCTTGAAGGCGCCGGGCTCGGACTCGTCCGCGTTGCAGCAGAGGTACTTGGCCATGTCTCCGCGAGGGAGGAAGGAGGCCTTTTTGCCCATCGAGAAGCCGGCGCCGCCGCGCCCGCGCAGCCCCGAGTCTTCGAGCTCCTTGAGGATCTCGTCCTGCTCCATCTCGCGGTAGGCCCTCTCGAGGGTGGCGTAGCCGCCGTAGCCCTTGTAGCCGCCGAGCGTGCGCAGCGCCGGGTCCTCGGCGTGCTCGAGCAGGACGCGCGTCTCGAGCGGGTCAGGCATTGCCGACCTCAGGGTCGATGGGCCGATAAGTTGACTCAGGGGCGACATTCCGGCCCGTCGGCCCGGGGGTGTCGCCGGCCAGCGGCCGCGCCGCCAGCGCCCTGCCCGGCAGCACGTCCTCGCCGGCCTTCAGCTGCGCGATCGCCCGGCCCGCCTCGGCCGCCTCGAGCGGGCCGAAGTAGCGCTGGTCGATCGAGGCCATCGGGGCGATGTCGCAGGCGCCGAGGCACTCGAAGCCGGTGACGAAGAGGTCGTCCTCGCCCGCGGCGGCTGCCTCGAAGGCGTCGAGCAGCTCGTCGCCGCCGCGCATCCAGCAGCTGATGTTGGTGCAGACCTCGATCCGGTGCGAGCCGACCGCCTCGGTGTGCAGGAGGTCGTAGAAGCTGGCGACCGACTCCAGGTAGCCCGGCGTAACCCGCATCACCGCGGCCGCCTGGCGGATCCCCTCCGGGGTGCACCAGCCGTAGCGCTCCTGGACCGCCCAGAGGGCCGGGATCGAGGCCGAGTGGCGGTCGGGGTAGCGCGACATCCGCTCTTCGATCCGCTCGCGCAGCTCCGCCGGGCAGCCGACTTCGTGCAGCTCCGGGACGCCCTCGGAGGCGCGGTCGGGGACGCGGCCCTCGGTCAGGGCGACGTCGACCGGCAGGTTGGGGTTGCTGCTGCCGGCGCCGTCGACGGGGCTCATCGGTCCACGCCTCCGAGGATCGGGTCGAGCATGCCGAGGCTGCAGATCATGTCGGCGATGTAGGTGCCGAAGGCCATGTCCCTGAAGGCCTGCAGGTTGACGAAGGAGGGGTCGCGGAAGTGGACGCGTGAGGGCTTCGAGGAGCCGTCGGCGAGGACGAAGCAGCCGAGCTCCCCGCGCGGCGACTCGATCGCGTAGTAGACCTCGCCCGGGTCGACCCGGAAGCCCTCGGTGACGAGCTTGAAGTGGTGGATCAGGCTCTCCATCGAGGTCGAGAGCTCCGAGCGCGGCGGCAGCACGTACTTGCGGTCGTCGGCGATGAAGGGGCCCTCCTCCATCAGGTCCAGCGCCTGCTCGACGATCCGCGTCGACTCGACCATCTCCGCCACCCGCACCCGGTAGCGGTCGTAGTTGTCGCCGACCGTGCCGACCGGGATCTGGAAGTCCATCTCGGGGTAGGCGAGGTAGTCGAAGGTCTTGCGCAGGTCCCAGGGCTCGCCGGCGGCGCGCAGCAGCGGCCCGGTCACGCCCAGCTCCAGCAGCCGCTCGCGGGAGACGATGCCGACGCCCTTGGTGCGCTGCAGGAAGACCTCGTTGCGGTCCAGCAGCGCCTGGTACTGGGCGACGCGCACGGGCATCTCGGCGATGAACTCGCGCAGCTTCGCCTCGAAGCCGAGCGGGATGTCCTCGATCACGCCGCCGACCTGGAAGTAGCGGGTGTGCATGCGCTGCCCGGTCGCCATTTCGAAGAGGTCGAGGATGCGGTCGCGCTCGCGGAAGCAGTACCAGAGCATCGAGATCGCGCCGAGGTCCAGCGCCGTCGTCCCCAGCCAGACCAGGTGCGAGTGGATCCGGTTGAGCTCGAGGAAGATCGTCCGCAGGTATTTGGCCCGCGGCGGGATCTCCAGCCCGACCAGGCGCTCGACGGCGCCGCAGTAGGCCTCCATCTGGAAGAAGTAGGAGACGTAGTCCATCCGCTCGACGAAGGGGATGACCTTCCAGTAGCTCTTGTCCTCGCAGGACTTTTCGATCCCGGTGTGGACGTAGCCGATCACCGGCTTGAGGTCGCGGACGACCTCGCCTTCGAGGTCGACGATCAGCCGCAGCACGCCGTGGGTGGCCGGGTGGTGCGGGCCGATGTTGACGGTCATGATCTCGGTCGCGAGATCGTCCGTCAGCAGCTCAGCCATAGTTGCGCTCGTTGTAGGTGAACGTCACGGGCTCGCCGCCGATCGGAAAGTCCCGCCGCTGCGGCCAGCCGACGTAGTCGTCGGGAAGCAGGATCCGGGTCATGTCCGGGTGGCCGCGAAAGACGATCCCGAAGAAGTCGAAGGCCTCGCGCTCCTGGAACTCGGCGGTGGGGAAAAGCTCCACGCACGAGTCGATCTCCGGCAGGGCGTCGCCGGCCGGGTCGGCCAGCATCGCCTTGACTCGGATGCGCTCGACGCGATCGCGATTCAGAAGCTCGTAGTGGACTCCGAAGCGCGGGGTTGCAGGCAGATAGTCCGCCACGTGAAGGCTGGACAAGAAGCGATAGTGCTGGCCGGGGGTGTCGCGCAGCCAGGTGAGCACGGCGAGGATCTGCTCGGCGTCGACGACGAGGGCGGGCTGGGCGCGGTCGAAGGAGGTGGCGAGGACGGCGCCGGGGCAGTCGCGCTCGATTTCCCCCCGGATCAGCTCCAGTCCGGGGGCGTCAGGCAAGGGTCAGCTCCCTGGCGGCCTCGTACGCCGCCGCCGCCTCCGGGTTGGGGCTGCTGGCCGGGCCGCCGCGCGCCCACTCCTCGGTGCCGGCGGCGTCGTAGCGCCCCCGCCAGCCTTGATCTGGATTGCCCTGGATCTTGCGCTGCAGCTTGGTGAAGCCGTACATGACCGCCTCCGGCCGCGGCGGGCAGCCGGGGATGTGGAGGTCGATCGGCATGAACTTGTCGGCGCCCTGGACCACGGCGTAGTTGGAGAACATCCCGCCACTGGAAGAGCAGGCACCCATCGAGATCGCCCACTTCGGCTCCAGCATCTGGTCGTAGAGGCGGCGGACGACCGGCGCCATCTTGATCGAGACCCGGCCCGAGAGGATGATCAGGTCCGCCTGCCGCGGTGAGGCGCGCAGGGCCTCGGCGCCGAAGCGGGCGAGGTCGTAGCGGGCGGTGACGACCGAGATCGGCGCCTCGATCGCGCAGCAGGCGAGACCGAAGGTGAGCGGGAAGATCGAGTTCGACCGCGCCAGGTTCAGCATTTTCTCGAAGGTGGTGGTGACGACCCGCTCTTCGACGTAGCGCTCGAGGTCCTCGCCCTCGAGGTCGCCGCGCAGCATTTCGCGGGCGGAGTGCTGTTTGGAGCGGAGGCTGCGGCGCTCTACTTCCAATCCAGCGCACCCTTTCGCCAGACGTAGACGAAGGCGAGCATCAGCAGGGCCACGAAGGTGATCAGCTCGCCGAGGACGAAGACGCTGTCGGCTCCCTTGAGGATGACCCCGACGGGGTAGAGAAAGACGACCTCGATGTCGAAGAGGATGAACAGCATCGCCACCAGGTAGAAGCTGACGCCGAATTTGAAGCCCTTCATCGCTTCGACCGGGATCCCGGACTCGTAGGGCTCGCCCTGGCGGCGGCTGGCGGCGGTCGACCTGGCCGGCTTCTTCGGGCCGATCAGGTGGTTGAGCATCGCGAAGGCGCCGCCCACGGTCAGGCCGAGGACCGCGAAGACGAGGATCGGGAGGTAGCTCTTTAGCACTGGGGGGTCTGGTGTTTCGATGCCGGGCGGCGCCTGGCGCCATTCGCCGTCGCCGAACGCCCGTAGCCGCTGTTATACACCCACATTGTGACAACTTGCCACATAGTGGCTTTCCGCATCAGCAAGCCGAATTCCGACCCCTTTGGGCGGATATCGGCCCCGTTTGGCGCCCCGAGCGGGAGCGCCGCCTGATGGTCGCCGTCCACCTCGTCGTCGGCTGCTCGGTGATCTTGCTCAACTTCGCCGGCGGCAGCGTCGGCGGCATCGCCTGGTTCCGCGATCGCGCCTCGATCCCGTTCTGGTACCTGCTCCGCGCCGCCCAGGTCTCGGTCTTCATCCAGGTCGCCCTCGGCGGCCTGCTCGTCTTCACCAACCACAAGCCGGCGGAAAGCCTGCACTACCTCTACGGCCTCTCGCCGCTCTTCGTCTCCTTCCTCGCCGAGGGCGCCCGCACCGGCGCCGCCGGCCGCGAGCTCGGCGAGACCGACTTCGAGACCCTCGACGCCGACACCCAGCAGTCCGTCGCCCTCGCGATCGTCCGCCGCGAGATGGGAATCATGGTCGTCAGCTGCTGGGTGATCTTCTTCCTGGCGCTGCGCGCGGCGACGACCGGCGCCTGATCGTCCGTCAATCGATCCGGAAGGCCGGGTGGTCCGGGGCGATGCGGCGCAGCTCCTCGTCGGACGACTCGGGGCCGACGCCGCCGAAGAAGGCGCCGACCTCCCACTTCCACTTCTCCAGGTAGGCGCGGAGGAGGGGAGGGCGCTCGTCCTCGGGGACCTCGGTGGCGGTGAACTCCTCGACCTTGCGCCCGCGGACCAGGCGACCGCCGCCGCTGACCCGCATGTTGCGCACCCACTGGCTGTTGCCGCGCGGGGAGACCAGGTAACGGCCGCCCTCGAACTTCAGCGGGTTGACCGGCGTCTGCCGCCACTCGCCGCTCCTGCGGCCCTGCACTTCCAGCACCCGCGAGCCGGCGATGCTGACCCCCAGCTTCGCCAGCCCGGCGACAAGCTTGTTGAAGACGTTCTTGGTGAACCAGCCGGGCTCCTGGAAGCGTGCGTCCTTTGCGCTCATGTCCCGATTGTCGCAGCAGCCGACCCTCAGCGCTGTGGCCGGTACCCGCCGTCCTGATGGACGAGCGGGTCGCCCGCGACCGTCTCCAACTCGCGGACCTCGCCGGTGAGGATCACGTGGTCGCCGGCGCCGATCACGTCGTGGAGGTCGCAGGCGATGAAGACGAGGGCGTCGTCTATCGCGGGGACGCCGGCGCGCTCGCTCCAGGCGACGCCGGCCCACTTCTCGGCGACCGGGGCCTTGGTCGCGAAGGAGCGGGCGACCGGCTCCTGGCCGGCGTGCAGGAAGCTGATCCCGAAGCGGTCGGCGGCCTGGACGGCGAGCAGGGTGCGGGAGCCGCGGTCGAGGCAGGCGAGCATCAGCATCGGCTCGATGGAGAGGGAGCAGACGGCGTTGGCGGTCGCTCCGGCGGGCCCGTCGCCACCGCCGGCGGTGACGATCGTGACGCTCGTGGGCAGGGTCGCCATCGCGGCGCGGAAACGGGATGGGTCAGGCGGTGGCATCGTCAGAAGATCGAGATCGCCGCCAGACAATATGATGCGCGCCGCATGCGCGCCGCAATGATCATCGCCGTGGTCGCCGCCGCCCTCGGGCTTTCCGCCTGCGGCTTCGGCGAAGAAGGTATCTCGGTCTCCAAGGGCGACCCCGACTACAACGGGGCCGTTCTCTTCGCGACCCACTGCTCCGGCTGCCACACGCTCAGCGCCGCCGGCACGCAGGGAACCGGCAATCGCGGCGAGCGCACGCAGGGCCCGAACCTCAACCAGCGAACCGAGACCTATGAAGATGCTCTGTTCGCGGTCCAGAACGGCGGCTTCTCCGGGGCGATCATGCCTCAGAACATCGTCGTCGGCCATGAGGCCGAAGCCGTCGCCAGGTTCGTCGCCAAGTACGCCGGCGAAGCCGCGGAATCGTCGCCGCGACCCGGCGAGACCTCGCCCTAACGGGCTTTCCCATGCTTGACCTGAAGCTGATCCGCTCCGATCCCGAGCGGGTCAAGGCCGCGCTGGCGCGCCGTGGCGCCGCCGGGCGGGTCGACGAGCTGCTCGCCCTCGACGCCCGCCGCCGCGAGCTGCTGCCCGAGATCGAGAAGGCCCAGTCCGAGCGCAAGGCGCTCTCCAAGCAGATCGGCGAGGCCAAGCAGGCGGGCGCGGGCGCCGAGGAGCTGATGGCGGCGGTGCAGGGGCTGAAGGAGCGGATGGAGTCCGGCAGGGCGGAGCTGGAGGGGGTCGAGCGCGAGCTCGGGCAGATCGTCGTCTCCCTGCCCAACCTGCCCGACCCCGACGCCCCGGACGGCCTCACCGAGGACGACGCGGTGGTGCTGCGCGAGGTCGGCGCCCGCACCGAGTTCGACTTCCCGCCCCGCGACCACCTCGAGATCGGCACCGAGCTGGGCCTGATCGACATGGAGGCGGGCGCGCGCCTCTCCGGCGCGCGCTTCGCCTACCTGAAGGGCGACCTGGTGATGCTGGAGCTGGCCCTGGTCCGCTTCGCGATCGAGCTGGCCCGGGCCGAGGGCCACGAGCCGGTGGTGCCGCCGGTCCTGGTCCGCGAGGAGGCGCTGGAGGGGACCGGCTTCCTGCCCGGCGACCGCGACCAGATCTACGAGATCCCCAAGGACGAGCTCTTCCTCACCGGCACCTCCGAGGTGGCGCTGGCCGGGCTGCACGCCGACCAGATCCTCGCGGCCGACTCGCTGCCGCTGCGCTACTGCGGCTTCTCGACCTGCTTCCGCCGCGAGGCCGGGGCCGCCGGCCGCGACACCCGCGGCATCTTCCGCGTCCACCAGTTCGACAAGGTCGAGATGTTCTCGTTCGTCGAGCCGTCGCGGTCGGCGGCCGAGCACGAACGACTGCTGGCGATCGAGGAGCGGATCCTCACCGAGCTGGAGATCCCCTACCGCGTGGTCAACGTCGCCGTCGGCGATCTCGGCGCTCCGGCGGCGAAGAAGTACGACTGCGAGGCCTGGATCCCCAGCCAGGAGCGCTACCGCGAGCTCACCTCCTGCTCGAACACGACCGATTACCAGGCCCGGCGCCTGGGCTGTAGGTATCGGGCCGGCGACGGCGAATCCCCCCAGGCAGTGCACACGCTGAATGGCACCGCGGTGGCGGTGGGACGCACGATGATCGCTCTGATCGAGAACCGGCAGGAACGGGACGGCGGATTCTCGCTACCCAAAACTTTGCATAAGTACGGTTGTCCTGAGAGAATCCCGCCGCAATGAGCGTAGAACCACCGAGTATCCGTACCCGATTTTGTCCCTCGCCATGAGCTCGAGCGTGCGCGAGGCCAAACGGGTGGTGCTCTGCGACGACCATGAGATCGTCCGCGAGGCGCTGAAGGCGCGGATGGCGAACTCCAACGTCGTCGAAATCGTCGGCGAGGCCGGTGACGGCCGCGACGTGGTCGACGTCGTCAAAGAGCTCGAACCGGACGTCCTCATCATCGACGTCGAGCTGCCCAAGCGGGACGGGATCGAGGCCACCAAGGAGGTCCTCAAGGCCCGGCCGCGGACCAAGGTCATCATCTTCACCGCCCACGCCCAGCCGGACCTGCTGGCCCTGGCGCTGCGGGCCGGCGCCTCCGGCTACGTGCTGAAGTCGGCCCCGGCCGAGGACATCGCCCGCGCCGTCAAGGCGGTGACCGGGGGAGGGACCTTCCTCGGCGGCGACTTCGCCGGCGGCAAGCCCTCCGAGGTCGAGAAGCTGCTCGAGCTCTCGCCGCGGGAGCGTCAGATCCTCGAGCTGCTGGCCGAGGGGCTGCGGGTGAAAGAGATCGCCGAGCGGCTCGACCTCAGCCCGGCGACCGTCCACACCCACGTGCGCAACGCGATCGCCAAGCTCGAGGTCGACACCCGCACCGAGGCGGTGGCGCTGGCGGTGCGCTTCAGCTACCTCGGTGCCGGCGGCAGCGCCGTCTGAGCGCCGCCGCCCTCCCGACCCCTACTTCCTGTCCAGGGTCAGGGCGCAGCCGTTGATGCAGTAGCGCTGCCCGTTCGGCCCCGGCCCGTCGTCGAAGACGTGCCCGAGGTGGGCGTCACAGTGCTTGCAGACGACCTCGGTGCGCTTCATGAAGAGGCTGTTGTCGGGGCGCAGCTCGACGTGCTCGAGGTTGGCCGGCTCGGTGAAGCTGGGCCAGCCGGTGCCCGAGTCGAACTTGGTGTCGGAGGAGAACAGCTCGGTGCCGCAGCCGACGCAGCGGTACATGCCCTCGCTCTTCTCGTCCACATAGGGACCGCTGAAGGCGCGCTCGGTGCCGCCCTTGCGGGTCACCTCGAACTGCTCCGGCGTCAGCTGCTCGCGCCACTCCTGCTCGGTTTTGTCGATTTTCGTCGCCATCTGTCTCCTTTCGCTCTATGTCCAGGGTACGCCCCGCTCATTACAGGGCGGTGACAGGCGGGACCGGGACTCGTACATGCGTACCGTTTTGCAACGCGGCTGTTAAAGGTCCGCCTGCGGCTGACGAAAAAGACGGCGTGGCAGGCAAGATCTCTCTCGCAATCGCTCTCATCGGGCTCTGCGCCGCGCTTCTGGCGCCGTCCGCCGGTGCCCGGGACTTCGAGCAGCTGATCGCCCCGAACACGGTCTGCGCCGGCCAGACCGAATCCGGGGCGCCGGCCGCCGTGCAGGAGGAGGCGATGCGCTGCATGACCGACTTCGCCCGCCAGCAGGCGGGGATGGGCGGCCTCGACGACTCCGCCGACCTCGATCGCTCCGCCGGCGACAAGTCGGCCGACATCCTCCACTGCGACAGCTTCAGCCACGAGGCCTGCGGCCGCGAATTCACCTACTGGATGGAAAGGGTCGGCTACATCCCCGCCCAGTGCTGGCGGGCCGGCGAGAACATCGCCTGGGGAGCCGGCGAAACCGGTGACGTGCGCTCGATCTTCAGTGCCTGGATCCACTCTCCCGATCACCGCGCCAACATCCTCGGCTCCTACAGCCAGATCGGCGTCGGCCTCCAGGTCGGCGACTTCGACGGCCACTCCGGCGTCAGCGTCTGGACCCAGCATTTCGGCTCTCACTGCGCCCCGGCGAGCCCGTCGCCGGCGACCCCGCCGCCGGCGCCGCGAGTGATCGGGCTGGCCGTCTCCCACATCGCCGGCTGAGCCTCCCCGCTGCCATAGGATCGGCGCGTGTTCGGCGCCTTCTACGAGCCCGACGGCGACCGCTACGCGGCGACCGAGCTGACCCGTGGCCCCTGGGACCCGGGCGCCCAGCACGCCGGCCCGCCCGCCGCCCTGCTCGGCCGCGAGATCGAGCGGCTGCCGGACGCCGCTGAATTCCAGGTCGGCCGCGTCACCTTCGAGATCCTCCGCTCGGTGCCGATCGCGACGGTCGCGGTCAGCGCCCGCGTCGTCCGTCCCGGCCGCCGCGTGCAGCTGGTCGAGGCCGAGCTGAGCGCCGGCGAGGAGGTGCTGATGCGGGCCCGTGCCTGGCGGATCCGGGTCGCGCCGGTCGAGCTGCCGGCTGAGGCGATGGCTGCAGCGCCGCCGCCCCCGGGTCCTGACCAAGGATCCGAAATGGATTTCTTCCCGACCGGGGAGGAGCACGGGTACCACACGGCGATGGAGTGCCGGTTCATCGCCGGCGGCTTCGTCGAGGCGGGCCCGGCGACGGTCTGGCTGCGGATGCGCCAGCCGCTGGTCGCCGGCGAGGAGCCCTCGCCGCTGCAGCGGGTGCTGGTCGCCGCCGACGTCGGCAACGGGGTCAGCGCCAGCCTCGACTACCGCCGCTTCCTCTTCATCAACGTCGACCTCACCGTCCAGCTCGAGCGGATGCCGGCGGGCGAGTGGGTCTGCGTCGACGCGGTGACGCTGCCCCAGCCCAGCGGCATCGGCGCCGCCGAGTCCGTCCTCTCCGACGGGCGCGGCCGCATCGGCCGCGCCCTTCAGACCCTGCTCATCGCCGCTCGTTAGCGGGCCGGTGCAGGGTTGCCAGGATCAGCGCCGCGGAGCCGACCGCGATCGCCGCGGCGAGGACGAAGGCTCCCTCGTAATCGGTCAGCGCCGCCGCCAGCCCGGCCAGCGGCGCGCCGATGCCGACGCCGGCGTCGAAGAAGGCGGTGAAGGTGCCCATCGCCGCTCCGCGGGCGCTTTCGGAGACGCGGTTCACCGCGATCAGCATCAGCGAGGGGTTGAGCAGGGAGAAGGCGGCGCCCATCGCGAGGCCGCCGATCAGGGCGACCGGCAGGCTGTGCGCGACGGCGATGATCAGGAGCCCCGCCGCCTCCCCCAGGGTCGCTCCGATCGCCACCGGCGCGGCGCCGACCCGGTCGGGGAGGTCGCCGACGACCAGCCGGGTGAGGACGATCATCGCTGCGAACGCGGCGAACACGGTGGCGCCGTGGCCGACGCCGCGCGCTTCGAGGTGGAGCACGATGAAGGCGGCGACCGCCGCGTAGCCGATCGAGGCGAGGGCGACGGCGAGGCCGGGCCGGACGGCCTCGGGGGCGATCAGGGGGTGCGGCTCGCTGTGGGCGAGCGGCTCGAAGGGATCGGGGACGCGGGCCGCGATCAGCGCCCCGACCAGCGGCATCGCGGCGGCGAAGATCCAGACGGCCCGGTAGCCGCCGGCTTCCAGGAGCAGCTCGCCGGCCAGGGGGCCGACGCTGAGCCCGCCCCAGACCGCGAGCCCGTAGAGGCCGAGGACCCGGCCGCGCCGGGCGGGCGGTGCCAGGTCGACGATCCAGGCGGACCCGGCCGTGTAGAGGGAGCCCTCGCCGGCGCCGAGCACGAGCCGGGCGGCGATCAGGCCGGCGAGCCCGAGGCTGGGCAGGTAGAGCAGGCCGCTGACGCCGACCAGCAGGGCGCCGACCAGCACCGTCGGCTTGCGCCCGCGGCGGTCGGCGAGGCGCCCCGCGACCGGGCGCAGCAGCAGGCCCGTGATCGCGTAGCAGCCGACCACGATCCCGACCGCGAGGTCGCCCTCGTGCAGCGGGCCGCGGACATAGCGGGGCAGCACCGGGAGCACGCAGCCGACCGCCACCAGCCCGCAGAAGGTGACCGCGAAGATTCCCGCGAAGCTGAGGCCGGGACGGTCGGCGCTCGGCCGCGGCGCCGGCGGGGCGCCGCTCACCGCAGCAGGGCGGCGAGGTTCTCGACGACGTGATCGGGCGGCGGGTCAGCCGCCTCGACCTGCTCGCGGGTGGTGGTACCGCTCATGACCAGGATCGTCCCCAGCCCGGCGCGGCGGCCGCCCACGATGTCGGAGGAGATGCGGTCGCCGACCATCGCCACCCGCCCGCCGCCGATCGCCTCCAGCGCGATCTCGAAGAGGTGGCCCTCGGGCTTGCCGGCGATCTCGGCGACGCGCCCGGAGGCGGTCTCGACGGCGGCCAGGATCGAGCCGGTGCCGGGCCACTCGCCGCCCGGCATCGGCATCGTCGGGTCGTGGCTGGTCGCGAAGAAGGCGGCGCCGCCGTCCAGCGCCAGCTTCGCGGTCAGCAGCTCGTCGTAATCGAAGCCGCGGTGGCCGGAGACGACGACCGCGCCGGCGCCGCGGCCGGCCTCGCCCTCCAGCACCGCCGTCCCGGTCGCGGCGACCATCTCCTTGAGCGCGCCGGCGCCGATCACGAAGGCGCTGCCGCCGGGCCCCGCCGCCTCGCCGGCGAGGCGCGCCGCGACCATCCCGGCGGTGACGACCCGGTCCTCGCCGACATCGACCCCGAGCGAGCGCAGCCGCTCCGCGTAGGCGGCGGGCGGGCGGCCGGGATTGTTGGTGACGAAGACGATCCGCTTGCCGGCCTCGAGCAGTGCCGCCAGCGCCTCGGGCGAGTCCGGCACCGGCTCGCGGCCGATCCAGACGACCCCGTCGAGGTCGATCAGAAGTCCGTCGAAGTCGTCGGCCAGGGCCACGGGCAGCAGGCTATTGGCCATCTCGATACCGTGCCAAGTAGTGAGTACTAACGGACAGGTTGTGGTCGCCACCGACCTTACCCGCCGCTACGGCGAGGGGGACGCGGCGGTCGACGCGCTGGCGGGGGTCAGCACCGCCTTCGAGCGCGATCGCTTCACGGCGATCATGGGCCCCTCGGGTTCGGGCAAGTCGACGCTGATGCACATCCTCGCCGGCCTCGACAAGCCGACCGGCGGCAGCGTCGAGCTCGACGGGGTCGAGATCACCGGCCTCGACGACGGCGAGCTGACCAAGCTGCGCCGCGACAAGCTCGGCTTCGTCTTCCAGTTCTTCAACCTGCTGCCGGTCCTCACCGCCGAGGAGAACCTGGTCCTGCCGCTCTCGATCGCCGGCCGCAAGCCCGACCAGGCCTGGGTCGACCAGCTGATCCGCACCGTCGGCCTCGAGGACCGCCGCACCCACCGGCCCTCGGAGCTCTCCGGCGGCCAGCAGCAGCGCGTCGCCGTGGCCCGCGCCCTGGTCTCCAAACCGGCCGTCGTCTTCGCCGACGAGCCGACCGGCAACCTCGACTCGAAGGCCAGCGCCGACGTGCTCCAGCTGCTGCGCCGGTCCGTCGACGAGTTCGGGCAGACGGTGATCATGGTCACCCACGACCCGGTCGCCGCCGCCCACGCCGACCGGCTGATCACGCTGCGCGACGGCAAGCTCGTCCAGGACGGCCGGCCGGGCTCCGCCGACGACGTGATCGAGCTGATGAAGCAGCTTGACTAGCCTCGCCCTCAAGAGCCTCTGGGCTCGCAAGGTCCGGGCCCTGGGGACGACCTTCGCGGTGGTCATCGGCGTCGCGTTCGTCGCCGGCAGCTTCATCCTCACCGACACGATCTTCGCCGCCTTCGACGAAATCTTCAGCGAGTCGCTGAGCGGGACCAGCGTCGTCGTCACCGCCGAGAACCCGGTCAAACAGGACAACGGCGAAGTGCCGACGATCGCCGCCGACCTGCTGCCGCGGGTACAGAAGACCGCCGGCGTGAAGCTGGCCGCCGGGGCGATCTTCACGCCCGGCGGCTTCTTCGACTCCAAGGGCGAAAAGATCGGCAACAAATTCGCCCCCAAGTTCATCTCCTCGAACCTGCCGGGGGAACTGGAGTCGCTCACCTACCTCGAAGGCCACCCGCCGCGGGGCCCGACCGAAACCTCGATCGACAAGGCGGCGGCCGAAGGCGCCGGCCTCGAGCTCGGCGAAGAGATCGAGCTGATCGGGCAGGGCAGCGCCAGGAAGTTCCGCCTGGTCGGCTTCACGCAGCTCGGCAGCGCCTCCTTCGGCGGCGCCAGCATCGCCAAGGTGACCCTGCCGGTCGCGCAGGCGCTGACCCACAAGCTCGGCCGCTTCGACCAGATCTCTGTCGCCGCCGCCAAGGGGGTCTCGCCGGCGCTGCTGAAACGGCGGATCAAAGCCGAGATGCCGGCCGGTGTGAAGGTCGAGACCGGCACCGAAAGCGCCGACCGCAGCTCCGAAGAAATCCGCGAAAGCCTCAGCTTCCTGCCGACCTTCCTGCTCGTCTTCGGCTTCATCGCCGTCTTCGTCGGCTCCTTCCTGATCTTCAACACCTTCTCGATCACCGTCGCCCAGCGGGTCACCGAGTTCGGGATGCTGCGCACGCTCGGCGCCTCGCGGCGGCAGATCCTCAGCTCGGTCCTGGTCGAGGCGGTGGCGATCGGGCTGCTGGGGGCGCTGGTCGGGATCGCCGGCGGCTTCCTGATCGCCCTCCTGCTCAACGCCCTCTTCGAAGCGATCGGGATCGACCTGCCGACCACCGGCCTGGTGATGGAGTCGCGGACGGTCGTCGTCTCGCTCCTGGTCGGCGTCGTCGTCACCTTCGTCTCCTCGCTGATCCCGGCGCTGCGCTCGACCCGGGTGCCGCCGATCGCCGCCCTGAGCGCCTTCACTCCCGCCCCCGACCGGCGCCGCCGGCTGCTCTACGCGGTGCTCTCGATCCTGCTTGGCGCGGTCGGCCTGGCGCTGGTCCTGATCGGGCTGCTCGGCAACGCCGGCGCCGGTGCCGCGGCCGGCCTGATGGGCGGCGGCGCGGTCGTGATCGTGATCGCGGTCTCGATCTTCAGCCCGCGCCTGGTGCCGCCGCTGGCGACCGTTGCCGGCTGGCCGCTGGAGCGGCTGCGGCGGCTGACCGGCAGGCTGGCGCGCGAGAACGCCCAGCGCAACCCCAGCCGCACCGCCGTCACCGCGGCGGCGCTGATGATCGGCCTGGCACTGGTCACCTTCGTCACCGTCTTCTCCGCCGGGTTGAAGAGCTCGGTCGCCCAGGTGGTCGACGAAAACTTCGCCGGCGGCCTGGTGATCCAGAACAGCGACGGCTTCTCGCCGATCCCGAACGGGACCGCCGCCGCCGCCCGCAGGGTGCCGGGGGTGGGCGTGGTGGCGACGATCCGCTCGGCCAAGGCGGATCTGGTCGGCAGCGGTGCCGGCGCGCAGCTCTCGGCGCCGACTCCGGACATCGAAAAGACGGTCAAGGTCGAATGGAAGCAGGGCGGCCCGGCCACGCTGCGGCGGCTGACCGACGGGCAGGCGATCCTCTCCGACTCGTTTGCCTCCGAACACGGCCTCGAAGTCGGTGACCGCTTCCGCCTGCTCAGCCAGACCCGCAGGCGGCCGAGCTTCGAAGTCGCCGGCGAGTTCTCCTCCAAGCTCGGCGTCTTCGGCAGCGTGCTGATCACCCAGGCCGCGCTGGCCCGCGAATTCGCCCAGACCCAGGACACGACCGACTTCGTCGAGCCGGCGCCCGGGGCGGACCCGGCCAGGGTCCAGGCGCTGCTGACGAAAGTGGTCGAAGCGGGCTTCCCGATCGCCGAAGTCCTCAACCAGCAGGAACTGAAGGAAAGCCGCGAAAAGCAGGTCGACACGCTGGTCAACCTGGTCTTCGCCCTGCTGGCGATGGCGGTGATCATCTCCCTGTTCGGGATCGCCAACACCCTGGCGCTCTCGATCCACGAACGCACCCGGGAGCTGGGGATGCTGCGGGCGATCGGGATGTCGCGCCGCCAGGTGCGGACGATGATCCGCTACGAGGCGGTGATCACGGCGCTGATCGGGGCGATCCTCGGGATGGTGCTCGGCGTCATCTTCGCCGCCCTGATCGCGCAGCCGCTCAAGGACGAAGGCTTCACCCTCTCCTACCCGATCGGGTCGCTGGTCGTGCTGCTGATCCTGGCGGCGCTGGCCGGCGTGCTGGCAGCGATCCCGCCGGCGCGGCGGGCCTCGCGGTTGGACGTTCTCGAATCCCTCCAGTACGAGTAGCGAGACGCAGTGGGGCCGGCGCATTTCGGCGTCCTCGGTCGCTTGTGTGCAGAGCACACGGCGCTCCCTGCGTCCTTGAACTGCTTGGCCCCACTGCGTCTCGCGGCGTAGATTGATTGCGATGAACCTCCGGTTGAGCGGTGCGCCCCCGGCTGCATGGATCGGACTACTCGCGTCCCTGGCCGTCGTCGCCGCGGCGACGCTGCTCGTCTACCCGCTGAAGGAAGTCGCGCCCGCGGTCTCACTGGGCGTCGTCTACATCCCGGGCGTGCTCTTGATCTCGACCGTCTGGGGATTGCGGCTGGGGCTGCTGACGTCATTGCTCAGCGCCGCCGCCTTCAACTGGTTCCACCTGCCGCCGTTGGGGGCACTCGACATCGCCGCCGACCACGACCTCGTCGCCCTGGCCGTCTTCGCGATCGCCGCCGTCGCCAGCGGCACCCTGGCCGAGCTGGCCCGCGCCCGCGCCGCCGAGTCCGAGCGCCGCCGCGAGCAGGCCGACAGCGCCCTGGCCGAGCTGGCCGAGCTGGCGCGCGAGCGCGACCGCATGCAGGCGGAGGCGATCGAGGCCGGGGCGCTGCGGCGCAGCGACGAGCTGAAGACCTCGCTGCTGCGCTCTGTCTCCCACGACCTGCGCACGCCGCTGACCTCGATCATCGCCGCCGGGGCGGCCCTCGACTCGCCCAGCGCAACCCCCGAGGAGCGCCATCAGCTGAGCGAGGCGGTGGTCGAGCAGGGCCAGCGGCTCTCGCGCTTGGTCGAGAACCTGCTCGACGTCTCGCGGCTGCAGACCGGCCACGCCGAGCCGCACCTGGAGCCGGTCGATCTACCGGGGCTGCTGGAGGCGGCGCGGCACTCGATCGGCGCCCGCGGCGAGGCGGTGCGGCTGGTGCTCGACGCCGAGCTGCCGGCGCTCAGCGTCGACCCGACCCAGCTCGAGCGGGCCTTCGCCAACCTGCTCGACAACGCCGTCGTCCACGGCGAGGGGCAGCCGGTCCTGGTCCGCTCCCGCCTGGTCGGGCCGCGCGTCGTCGTCCGCGTCGTCGATCGGGGGCCGGGTATCCCGGAAGGTGAGCGCGAGCGGATCTTCGAGCCCTTCTACCGCTCCGGCGCGGCCGCCGGCGGCAACGGATCGGGCCTGGGCCTGGCGATCGCCAAAGGCTTCATCGAGGCCAACGGGGGCGAGATCGGGGTCGAGTCGCTACCCGGGCAGGGCAGCAGCTTCGTGGTCAGCTTCCCCGCGCCGGCGGAGGACGGCAGCGGCGTGATCTCCGCGGGCAGTGGAGGCGGAACGTGAGCGGCCTGCCCCGCATCCTCGTCTGTGACGACGAGCCGCAGATCCTGCGGGCGCTGAAGGTGATCCTCCGCGACGCCGGCTACGAGGCGGTCACGGCGAGCAGCGGGGAGGAGGCGCTCGATGCCGCCGCCGTCAAACCACCGGAGGCGGCGATCCTCGATCTGATGCTGCCTGACATCGACGGCGTCGAGCTGACCCGACGGCTACGCGAGTGGAGCAAGATGCCGATCGTCGTCCTCTCCGCCGTCGGCGAGGAGGATCGCAAGGTCGAGGCGCTGGCGGCCGGCGCCGACGACTACGTGACCAAGCCCTTCGGCCCGCGCGAGCTCATCGCCCGTCTCGAGGCGGTGCTGCGCCGCGCCCAGCCGGAGGCGGGCGAGCCGGCGATCGTCGCCGAGGGGATCGAGATCGACCTCGCCGGCCGCAGCGTCCGCCGCGATGGCGAGGAAGTTCACCTGACCCCGACCGAGTTCGAGTTGCTGCGAGCGCTGGCCCGCAACCGCGGCCGCCTGATGACCCATCGCGCCCTCCTGGTCGAGGTCTGGGGGGTCGAGTACGAAGACGACTTCCAGGTCCTCCGTGCCCACATCGCCAACCTGCGCCGCAAGATCGAGCCGGCCGACGGACCTCGCTACGTACTGACGGACCCGGGAGTCGGCTACCGCTTCACCGCCTAGCCCGAACGCACTTTTTGTCCCTATGTGGGACAAACTGCGTTCGCGTCGCGCCTTCACAGGATCTGTATGCGGGCACCCGCCTAATTCATGCGGCCTTGACGTGGTGCGGCGCATGATGCCTCCGTGCTCGTCGTCCTCAGCGACATCTTCCCCGGCGGTGGCGGTCCTCTCGCCGACGTCTTCGCCATCGCCATCGCCGTCGCCCTCTTCGCCCTCCTCTACTGGGCGATCGACCTGATCGACCGGATATGACCCCGGTCCTGGCAACCCTCAGCGCCGCCGACGTCGTCGGACTCCTCGTCGCGGCCGCCGTCTGTGTCTACCTGATTTACGCGCTGCTGCGCGGAGAGAAGCTCTAAGTGGCACAGGGCTGGCTGCAGATCGCCGTCTTCGTCGTCGTGCTGGTTGCCCTGATCAAACCGGTCGGCATCTACATGTCGCGGGTCTTCACCAACCAGCGCGTCTTCCTGACCCCAGTCGTCGGGCCAATCGAGCGCCTCACCTACAGGGTGTTGCGTGTGCGGCCCGGCGACGAGGGCCAGGACTGGAAGGCCTACGCCCGCAGCGTGATCGTCTTCTCGCTCTTCTCCTGGCTGGCGCTCTACCTGATCCTCCGCACCCAGGGGATCCAGCCGCTCAACCCCGGAGGTTTCCACTCGGCCCCCTGGGACGTCAGCTTCAACACGACCTCCTCCTTCGTCACCAACACCAACTGGCAGTACTACGGCGGCGAAACGACGCTCACCTACTTCGCCCAGATGGCCGGCCTGGCGGTGCAGAACTTCGTCTCCGCCGGGGTCGGGATCGTCGTCGTAATCGCCCTGATCCGCGGCATCGTCGCCCGCTCCGGGCGTGAGCTGGGCAACTTCTGGCAGGACCTGGTCCGCACCCTGCTCTACATCCTGGTGCCGATCTCGATCATCGGGGCCCTCTTCCTCGTCTCCCAGGGCGTGATCCAGAACCTCAGCGACTCGACCGTGGTCCACACGCTTACCGGCGGCAATCAGATCCTGGCCCAGGGCCCGGTCGCCTCACAGGAGGTGATCAAGGAGCTCGGCACCAACGGCGGTGGCTTCTTCAACGTCAACTCGGCCTACCCGTTCGAGAACGCCAGCACCCTGACCAACTTCTTCGAGATGCTGCTGATCCTGATCATCCCGGCCAGCCTCACCTACACCTACGGGCGCATGGTCGGCAGCCAGCGCCAGGGCTGGGCGATCTTCTCGGCGATGTTCGTCCTCTTCATCGCCGGCGTCGCCGTCGTCTACATGGCCGAGCAGCACGGCACCGTCGCCCAGCACGCGGCGGGCCTGCACACCCACGCCTTCAACGGCTCCACCGGCGGCAACATGGAGGGCAAGGACCAGCGCTTCGGGGTCACCGGCACCTCGCTCTGGGCGGCGGTCACCACGGTGACCTCGTGCGGGGCGGTCAACGGCGCCTTCGAGTCCCTGACCGGGCTCGGCCAGGCCGTGCCCTTCGCCAACCTCAGCTTCAGCGAGGTCGTCTTCGGCGGTGTCGGCACCGGCCTCTACTCGATGCTCCTCTACGTCTTGCTGGCGGTCTTCATCGGCGGCCTGATGGTGGGCCGCACCCCCGAGTACCTCGGCAAGAAGATCCAGGCGCGGGAGATCAAGCTGGTCTCGCTCGGGGTGCTGGTGACGCCGCTGGCGGTGCTGCTCTCCTCCGGGATCGCCTCGGCGACCCGGGCCGGTACGCGCTCGATCTACGCCGGGATCAACCCGCAGGGCTTCTCGGAGACCCTCTACGCCTACCTCTCGCAGGCCAACAACAACGGCTCCGCCCTGGCCGGCTACACCGGCTTCATCCAGCCCAACGCCCCCGGCAACGTCGGCGCCTACGGGATCAGCTTCGCCGACATCCTCGGCGGCGTGGTGATGGTCGGCGCCCGCTTCCTGCCGATCCTCTTCGTCCTCGCCGTCGCCGGCGCCCTCGCGGGCAAGAAGGTCTCTCCCGCCGGCCTCGGCACGATGCGCACCGATAACCCGACCTTCGTCTTCCTCCTGATCGGGATCGTGATCCTGGTCGGCGCCCTCACCTTCTTCCCCGCCCTCCTGCTCGGACCGGTGGTCCAGAGCCTGACCACGAGGTTGTTCTGATGAAGAAGGACCTGACCACCGGGCTGATCGCGATCGTCGTGATGACCGTCTTCCTCGGCCTCGTCTACCCGCTGGCGATCACCGGCATCTCCCAGGTCGTCTTCCCCGGCAACGCGAACGGATCGCTGGTCAAGGTCGACGGCAAGGTCGTCGGCTCGAGCCTGATCGGCCAGTCCTTCTCCGAACCGGAGATCGGCAAGAACGGCAAGCCGGTGCTCGACGAAGAAGGCGAAGAAGTCCTGGTTCCCAACCCGGCCTACTTCCAGCCGCGGCCCTCGGCCACCGGCTACTCGGGCAACGTCACCTACTTCGGCAACGTCTCCCCGAACAGCGTCGGTGCGCGCGAAGAAGTGCGCGAATACATGAAGGAATACCTCCACCTCGAGAAACCCTTCGACAAGTCGCTGACCAGCGAAGGCATCCCGGTCGACGCGGTCACCCAGTCGGCCTCCGGAGTCGACCCCCACATCTCCCAGGCCAACGCCCGGATCCAGGCGCACCGGATCGCCGCTGTTCGTCACATCCCACTTACCCAGGTCGAAGACCTGATCTCCGCCAACACCGACGGGCGCTTCCTCGGCCTGCTGGGTGAGCCCGGGGTCAACGTCCTCGAGCTCAACATCGCCCTCGACAAGGAAGCACCGCTGAAATGACCACCGAGACGCAGGCCCGTTCGCTCTTCGACCCCGAGATTCTCCGCCCGGCTCTTTGGGAGTCGGTGAAGAAGCTCGATCCGCGCGTGCAGGTTCGCAACCCGGTCATGTTCGTGGTCGAGATCGGTGCGGTTATCACCACCGTCGCCTGGCTGATCCAGCTCTTCGGCGGCGGCCCCCTCGGCGGCGGCCACGAGCCCTCGTGGTTCACCTTCAGCGTCACCGTCTGGCTCTGGCTGACGGTTGTCTTCGCCAACCTCGCCGAGGCTCTGGCCGAGGGGCGCGGCCGCGCCCAGGCGGCGAGCCTGCGGGCGATGAAGACCGAGGCGACCGCGAAGATGCGCGACGGCATCGAAAAGACCGCCGCCGAGCTGATCCGCGGGGACGTGGTCATCGTCGAGGCGGGGGAGGGCATCCCCGGCGACGGAACCGTGATCGAGGGCATCGCCTCGGTCGACGAGTCGGCGATCACCGGCGAGTCGGCCCCGGTCATCCGCGAGGCCGGCGGCGATCGCTCGGCCGTGACCGGCGGCACCAAGGTGCTCTCGGACCGGATCGTCGTCGAAATCACCCAGGAGCCCGGCAAATCCTTCCTTGACCGCATGATCGCCCTGGTCGAGGGCGCCGAACGGCGCAAGACGCCGAACGAGATCGCCCTCGGGATCCTGCTCTCGGCCCTGACCCTGATCTTCGTCATCGTCGTCGTCAGCCTGCGCCCGTTCGCGCTCTTCGCCGGCACCGAACTCTCGGAGACGACCCTGATCGCGCTGCTCGTCGCGCTGATCCCAACGACGATCGGCGCCCTGCTCTCGGCGATCGGCATCGCCGGCATGGACCGCCTCGTGCGCCGCAACGTCCTCGCCCTCTCCGGCCGCGCCGTCGAGGCCTCCGGCGACTGCGACGTGCTGCTGCTCGACAAGACCGGGACGATCACCCTCGGCAACCGCGAGGCGACCGAGTTCATCCCGATGCCCGGTGTCGAGGAGGCTGAGTTGGCCGAGGCGGCGCAGATGTCCTCGCTTGCCGACGAGACGCCCGAGGGGCGCTCGATAGTCGTCCTCGCCAAGGGCTTCGGCATCCGCGAGCACGACTTCGCCGGGCACGAGCCGACCTTTGTCCCCTTCACGGCTCAGACCCGGATGAGCGGCTGCGATTTCAACGGCACCCGCCTGCGCAAGGGCGCCGGCGACGCGATCGAAACCTGGGTGAACGACGAGGGAGGCAGGGCGCCCGCCGAGCTCAAAGCGCAGCTCGATCGGATCGGCCGCGAGGGCGGCACCCCGCTCGCGGTGGCCCGCAACGAGCGGGTGCTCGGCGTGATCTACCTCAAGGACGTCGTCAAGGAAGGGATGAAAGCCCGCTTCGACCAGTTGCGAGCGATGGGCATCCGCACGATCATGGTCACCGGCGACAACAAACTGACTGCCGCCAAGATCGCCGAAGAGGCCGGCGTCGACGACTTCCTCGCCGAAGCGACCCCGGAGCGAAAGCTGGAGCTGATCAAGGAGCAGCAGGCCGACGGCCGTCTGATCGCGATGACCGGCGACGGCACCAACGACGCCCCGGCGCTGGCCCAGGCCGACGTCGGCGTCGCCATGAACACCGGCACCCAGGCGGCCCGCGAGGCCGGCAACATGGTCGACCTCGACTCCAACCCGACCAAGTTGATCGAGATCGTCGAGGTCGGCAAGCAGCTGCTGATCACCCGCGGCGCCCTGACCACCTTCTCGATCGCCAACGACGTCGCCAAGTACTTCGCGATCCTACCGGCGATGTTCGCCGCCACGTATGCCTTTTCAGGTCACACCGGGCCGCTGGACGCCCTCAATGTGATGTCGCTGGGCACCCCGGAATCGGCGATCCTCTCGGCGGTGATCTTCAACGCCCTGATCATCCCGCTGCTGATCCCGCTCTCGTTGCGCGGCGTCCGCTACAGGCCGATCGGCGCCACCGGCCTGCTGCGCCGCAACATGCTGATCTACGGCCTCGGCGGGCTGATCGTCCCCTTCGTGGGGATCAAGCTGATCGACCTTGTCGTCCACAACCTGCTTGGGGCCTGAGTGGGAGGGCCGGTGTCCAGCGGCCGCTACAAGATCTTCCTCGGCATGGCGGCGGGGGTCGGCAAGACCTACCAGATGTTGCAGGAGGGAAACGCCGAGGCCGACGCCGGCCGCGACGTCGTCATCGCCTACCTGGAGCCGCACAAACGTGAGGAGACCAGCGCGCAGGCGCGCGGCTTGGAGGCGCTGCCGCGACGCCGGGTCGAGATCCGTGGCGGTGCCAGCGTCGAGGAGATGGATCTGCCCGCGTTGCTCGCGCGGGCGCCGGAACTGGCGCTGATTGACGAGTTGGCCCATACCAATGCCGCGGGCTTGGAGCACGAGAAGCGCTACGAGGACATCGCCGACGTGCTCGGGGCCGGGATCGACGTTTTCTCCACCGTCAACGTCCAGCACCTGGAGTCGCTCAACGACCAGGTCGCCGAGCTGACTGGGGTTCGGGTGCGTGAGACGGTGCCCGACTCGGTCCTTGGCTTGGCCGACGAGGTTGTCCTCATCGACCTCACGCCCGAGGCCCTGATCGCCCGCCTGCGGGCCGGCAAGATCTACCCGGGCGAGAACATCGACGCCGCCCTCAACAATTTCTTCAAAATCGAGAATCTGGCGGCGCTGCGCGAGGTCAGCTTACGCCAGGTCGCCGAGGACGTCGAGTCCAAGCGGCTCGTCTTCAGTCAGGCCGACGCGGTCGGCACGCGCGGGGAGGAGCGGGTGTCCGCGGAAACCCGAAAGGCAGTCGGTGAGCGGCTGCTGGCCCTGATCCGCCCCCAGCCCAGCTCCCAGCGCCTGGTGCGCCGCGCCTGGCGCTCGGCCCAACGCCTCGGCACCGATCTCGACCTTCTCTGGGTGAAGCCGCCGGGCAAACCGATCGAGGGTGAGCAGGAGCGCCAGGTGACGGCGCTGCGCCAGCTCGCCTCGGTGCTCGGCGCGACACTGCTGATCGAAGAGCATGACGACCTCGTCGCCGCCGTCGCCCGCGTCGTCCGCGAGCGCGGCTCCACCTACATCATGGTCGGCGAGGCCGACCCGCCCCGTGGTCTCGCCCGCCTGCGGGAACCGCTGCCGCAGCGGCTGATGCGGGCGACCCCGCCGGGGGTCGACGTGCGGATTGTCGCCCACCGCGGGGTCAAGGAGGTGGAGAAGTGATCGAGCATGTGCTGGTCGGCGTGGCGCTGATCGGCGGCCTTGGCGGTGGCTACCTGATCGCCCGCGCGCGGCTGCGCGGTCACCGCTCCGATCGGCCCGATGCAGTGCACCAGATCCTCCTACCCTTCACCGGCACCGAGGTCTCGCGGCGGGCGCTCGACGCCGCGCTGCGCCTGGCCCGGGCAGAGGACGCGACCCTGATGCCCGCCTACTTGGCTCAGGTCCCCAAGAGCCTGCCGCTGGAGTGCGCGATCCCCAATGAGGCGTCGAGGGCGATGCCGATGTTGGAGGCGATCGAACAGCGGGCTACCGCCCAGGGCGTTCCCGTCGACGCCCGGATCGAGCGCGGGCGCTCCTACCGCCACGCGCTGGAGCGCCTGCTGGTGCGCGAGACCTTCGACCGTGTCGTGGTGCCGGCGAGCGCCTCGGGTGCCACCGGCTTCTCCGGTGATGACCTGGTCTGGCTGTTGCAGAAGGCGCCCGCCGAGGTGCTCATCTTGCGGCCCGGTCCAGAAGACCGGCGAGTGGTCAGCGCGAGCGGCGCCGGCGTGAAAACCAACGGTACGGCTCCCACCTGAGTGGCCTTCGGGGTAGCGGAGGAGATCTCTCGGCGTCTTGGTCGGGCTGTTCAGCCAACCAGGACAGGGCCATGGTCGATCGCGTCGACCGTGGCCTCCAGGGCCCTGCGCAGCACTTGCGACTTGGTCGGGTTGCCATAGAGCGGGCCGGCGCCGTCGCAGAGGAGCATCGAGATCATCGCCACTCCCCGAGGGCTGATGTAGGCGGGCGCCTTGAGCCGCTCGACGATGGTGTCCAGGCCCCAGTGTGTGTCGCGGATGGCGGCTCGCGCGATCGGCACCTTCGAGGTGAACGAGCGGGGAGCGGAGCCGGCCTCCGCCAGCAGGCGCTCGAGGCTCGCGGCGATCTTGCGCCGGCACTCCTCGCCGACCAGCTCCTGTGCTCTCTTGCGGCGAAGCGGGTCGGTGTTCGGATCGGCGCCTGACGCCAGCTCTTCATCGAGCCTGCGGCGGTGAAGTCGGACCCGGATGCGGATGCTCAGTGGGACTGCGGGCGCGGAGCCGACCTTCTGGCTCGCGCTCCCGATCGCTTCCGTCGTTGCGCTCATGTCGACCTCCTTTGGTGGCCGAGCCTGCGAATTGGATCGCTCCAGATGATGCGATGCGGCGCATCATGGGCGCATGAAGATTCGAGGCCCCCGCATAAAGATGCTGTGAAGGAGGGCGCTGCGGCCGCGTCAGCGCCTCGCGTCCGACGACCAGCGCCGCCTCTCAGCCACGGTGCCGCTCTAGGCGGCCGCGAGTCCCATGCGCAATGCTCCTGCCGCCTCGAGCATCGCCCCGCGCGCGGTGCGGCTGACCGCGGTCTGGTTGGCGAAGCTGTGGATCAGGCCGGGGTGGCGGCGCAGGGCGACCCGGACGCCTGCCTCGCGCATCCGCAGCGCGTAGGCCTCGGCCTCGTCGCGCAGCGGGTCGAAGCCGGCGGTGGCGACGTAGGCGGGCGGCAGGCCGGTCAGGTCGGGAGCCCGCAGGACCGAGACGCGGGGGTCGCGCTCCTTGTCGCCATCGGGCAGGTACTGCGCCTCGAACCAGTTGATTTCCTCCTTGGTGAGGATGAAGCCCTCGGCGAAGAGCTCGCGCGAGCGCTGACCGCCGACCTGGTCGACGGCGGGGTAGAGCAGCAGCTGCATTGCCGGCATCGCCCCGCCCCCGGCGCGGGCCAGCAGGCTGGTCACGGCCGCCAGGTTACCGCCGGCGCTGTCGCCGCCGACGGCGATCCGGCGCGGGTCGGCGCCCAGGGCCGCGGCGTTGGCGGCGATCCAGGCGAAGGCCGCCCAGGCGTCCTCGACCGCGGCGGGGAACGGGTGCTCGGGGGCCAGCCGGTAGTCGATCGACAACACCGCCACCCCGGCCGCCGCGGCGAGGAAGCGGCAGGCCCCGTCGTGGGTATCGAGGTCGCCGACCACGAAGCCGCCCCCATGGAAGTAGAGGAGCAGGGGGGCCGGGGGGCCGTCCGGGATCGCCGCCGGCGTGTAGTGACGGGCCGGGATCGGTCCGGCTTGGCCGGGGATCTCGATCGACTCGACCCGCGCCATCGGGATCGGCGGCCGCCGGGTGACCACTTCGACGCCCAGCCGGGTGGCGGCCCGCGCCTCCGCGAGCGGCCGTCCATCGAGCAGCGAAGCGCTGCCGGTCAGTTCGTTCAGCCGCAGCAACACGTGCGTGTCGCTTGCCAGCACCTGCCCGTCGATCTCCGGCGGCCGGCCGAACAGCCGCCGCTGCACCCGCGGCGGCAGCCCACAGGCCGCCTTCACGATCCTGTGCTCGACTGAAGGGGAGAGGCGGGGGAGGGCAGCCATCGGCCAGTCAGGCTATGCGAAATCGGCCCCGGTGGACCGACGTCACACTTCGGCCACTCTCTGCGGGTGTAGCGTCAGAATGAGGTCGATGGAGGCGACGGTGACAGCGGTGGCAGCGGACGTCCCGACGAGGGCGATTCCCGGCCTGCCACCGGGCCCGCGAATGCCGCGGGCGATGCAGACGGCGATCTGGTCGCGCCAGGCGCAGTGGATGCTGGAGCAGAGCCGGGCCCGTTTCGGCGACATGTTCACGATCAGGATCGCCAACGAAGGGACCTGGGTGATGGTCTCCGATTCGGCGCACGTCAAGCAGGTATTCACCGGCGACCCGCGCGTCTTCCACGCCGGCGAGGGCAACCAGATCCTCCGCCCGATCCTCGGCGAGAACTCGGTCCTGGTCCTCGACGAGAAGCAGCACATCGGCCAGCGCAAGCTGCTGCTGCCGCCGTTTCATGGCGAGCGGATGCAGGGCTACGGCGAGACGATGGCCGAGATCGCCGTGCGGGAGATCGAGAGCTGGCCGACCGGCACGCCTTACAAGCTGCGACCGCGGATGCAGGCGATAACGCTGGAGATCATCCTCGAGACTGTCTTCGGCGTCCACGACAGGGCACGGATGGACCCGCTGCGGGCGGCTCTGCGCGGCTTCCTCGACCTCACCACCGACCCGCGGTTCCTCGCTCCGGTCCTCTTGATCGGACCGGAGCGGATCCGCCATATCTCCGCCTTCCGCCGCCGCGTCGAGCGGGTCGACGAGCTGATCCACGCCGAGATCGCCGAGCGCCGCCTGGCCGAGGACCTCGCCGAGCGCGAGGACATCCTCTCGATGCTGGTCGCCGCCCGCCATGAGGACGGCAGCCCGATGAGCGACGCCGAGATCCGCGACGAGCTGCTGACCCTGCTCGTCGCCGGCCACGAGACCACCGCGACCGCGCTCTCCTGGGCAATGGAGCGCCTCGTCCGCCACCCCGAGAAGCTCGAGCGGCTGCGCGCCGAGGCCATTGCGGAAGGCGAGGAGACCTATCTCACCGCGACGATCCAGGAGACGCTGCGCCTGCGCCCGGTGATCGTGCTGGTGATCAGGAAGCTGACCGAGCCGGTCGAGATCGGCGGCTACGAGCTGCCCGCCGGCGCCTCGGTCACCCCCTGCATCCACCTGGTCCACCGCAACCCCGAGGTCTACCCCGAGCCGGACCGCTTCCTCCCCGAGCGCTTCGTGGACAACTCGCCGGGCACCTACACCTGGATCCCCTTCGGCGGCGGTGTCCGCCGCTGCCTCGGCGCCGCCTTCGCCCAGTTCGAGATGGCCGTCGTGCTGAAGGAGCTGGTCAAGCGCCACCAGATCCGCCCGGCGAACCCCGCCTCCGAGCGCCCCTTCCGGCGGGCCATCACCGAGACGCCTCGGCACGACGCCGAGGTGGTGCTCGGCTGAGGGCAAGTGCGCAGGGCTGCCCTTCCCAAACGACCTCAGTTCACGCCTGAGCATCTCTTCGAGAAGTCCGGGAGTATCGACACCCTCGCCCCCGCGCCTGCCAGGGCGAGCTTGCTCAGCCGCAGCCGGTGTTGTTGCCGCAGGAAGAACACGTGTAGCAACTGCCGGTCCGCTGCATCATGCCGCCGCACTGCTCGCAGGCTGGGCCGAGATCGAGACCCTGCATCTTCGCCGGGACGACGGGAGGGGTTTCGGTCAGGGCCGCGGCCGCGGGGACCGCTGCGCCGCCACCCGCCTTGGTGCCGCCATTGCCGTTGCCGGCCTTGGCGTGGCCATTGGCCGGGCCGGCGGTGTCGGTCGCGATGCCCAGCCCGAGCTGGGAGGTCTCCGCGTCCTTCTTGGCCCGCACCTCCTGGGTGAGGATGCCGAGATCCTCGAGGGTTTCGGTGTCCTCGATGAAGCGGCTCGCCAGCCAGCGCATGATGTAGTCGGGCAGCGATTTGGCGAAGGGGATCTCTGGATTCTGGGTCATCCCCTCCGGCTCGAATCGCATGTAGCTGAACTTACGCACGAAGACCTCGAGCGGGACGCCGTACTGGAGGCCGAGCGAGATCGCCGTGGCGAAGGCGTTCATCAGCCCCCGCATCGTCGAGCCCTCCTTGCCGATGTCGGTGAGGAAGATCTCGCCGACGTTGCCGTCCTCGTACTTGCCGGCGGTGATGTAGCCCTCGTGGCCGGCGATCCAGAACTTGTGGGTGATCGACTCACGCTCGCGTGGCATCCGCTTGCGCTCCGGCGGAAGCGCGACGACCTCGGCCTCGGCGCCCTTTTCGTCCTGGGCGTCGGTGCGCAGCGCCTGCGCCGTCTTCGAGCCGTCGCGGTAGATCGCCAGTGCCTTGAGGCCGCCGTTCCAGCCGCGCGTGTAAGCGTCGGCGATGTCGTCGATCGTCGCCGTCTGCGGCAGGTTGACCGTCTTCGAGATCGCCCCGGAGATGAACGGCTGGGTCGCCGCCATCATGTCGATGTGGCCGGTGTGGGTGATCGCCCGCTCGCCGACCGCGACGTCGAAGACCGGCAGGTGCTCGTCCTTCAGGCCCGGCGCCCCGACGATCGTGTTCTCGGCGGCGATGTGGGCGTTGATCTGGTCGATCTCGGCCTCCGAATAGCCCATCGCGTCCAGTGCCATCGGCACCGATTTGTTGACGATCGTCATCGAGCCGCCGCCGACCAGCTCCTTGAACTTGACCAGCGAGAAGTCGGGCTCGATCCCGGTCGTGTCGCAGTCCATCAGGAAGCTGATCGTCCCGGTCGGGGCCAGCACCGTCGCCTGGGCGTTGCGGTAGCCGTGCTCCTCGCCGAGCTCGACCGCCTCGTCCCAGGCGCGCTGCGCGGCCTCGAGCAGCTCGCCTTTGATCCCGGTCGGGTCAACGTCGTAGGAGGCGTCGCGGTGCATCCGCATCACCCCGTTGTGGGGCTCGCGGTTCTTCTCGTAGGCCTCGTAGGTCCCGGTCGCCCCACCGGCGATCAGCGCCGACTGGCGGTAGGCGCGGCCGGTCATCAGCGCCGTGATCGCGGCGGCGACGTTGCGGCCGGCGTTGGAGTCATATGGAAGCCCGTCCGACATCAGCAGGGCGCCGAGGTTGGCGTAGCCGAGCCCGAGCTGGCGGAAGGCGAAGGCGTTGGCGGTGATCTCCTCGGTCGGGTAGCTGGAGAAGCCGACGACGATCTCCTGCGCCAGGAAGACGATGTCCACCGCGTGCTCGAAGGGCTCGACTTCGAAGCTGCCGTCCTCGCGGCGGAACTTCATCAGGTTCAGTGAGGCCAGGTTGCAGGCCGAGTCGTCGACGTGCATGTACTCAGAGCAATTAGCAACAATAAAACCGTCTACGAGGTACGAGTGATGCAGGGGCTCGGTGAGGTTGTAGACGGCCTCCTGGCCATCGGCCTCACGCTCGACGAGCCTGGTGTCGGCCTTGGTCGAGTAGCGCCCGGTCTCGGCCAGCATCGCCGCGAGCGCGGCGTTCTTACGCGGAGTCGAGAATCCGATCTCGTCGGCGAAACAGACCAGGTCCGAGCCGGTGATCCGAAGGTCGAAGCCCTCGCGGGACTCGTACTCGACCACCGTCCCGTCCTTGCGGGTGTAGCTGAACGATGGGCCCCCCGACTCGGAGATCCTGTAGATCCGGCCGCGAACCCCGAAACTGCTGAGCATCCGCTGTACGTCCTCGAGCAGCGCCCTACTGCGGCTGCCGAGCCCGACATAGCGGTTTGCCTTGCCGGCCGACTCGACGCGAGAGACGCAGCCGTCGGCGCCGAACAACCCCCTTAGGAAGGCGGACTGAATATCCGTTGGCGCGGCGAAGACCGACTCCGGCACCCGCTTGTCGTGCGCCCGCGCGGAGCGAACGCCGAGTCCGCGGAACAGTTGGCGCACGGCGGAGCTGCCGGCGCGCAGCTGCACGGTGCCGTTCTCCATCTCCTGCCTGGAGATTCCGCCAATCAGCTCGGTCAGCTTTTGCTCGTGCCAATCGGTGAGACCGTCGGCGATGTCGTCGCCGCCGTAGACCCACTGGGTCTGGGTCTCGGTCAGGCAGCCATCGCCGATCAGGTGTCCCGTCAGCTCACCCAGCGAAGTGTCCCAGCGCGTCGGCAGCTCTTTGTAAGTGACCGAGCCGCCGCGAGCGAACGACTTGGCCTGCTCGGATACCCGGACCGGCAGCTCGGCTGAGGCATGCTCGGCCGGGGTTGCGGTGTCGTTGAGCATGACCTGGTCGGCCGTGGTCAGGTCCTCTGCCGCCACATAACCACGGTTCAGCGTCCAGATCTTGTGGTTGGGGGTGCAACGGAGGCTGCCCCCGTTGGCGAAGCGGAGGCGGACGATCGGCTTGATACCGGTCTGCATCACCTGGAGGGGAGAGCTCGTGAGCACCCCATCGCGCTTGGGCCGGCGCCGCGAGCCGTTCTCACCCGCCGTCTGCCGGTGCGTGTAAACCTCGATGTCCTCGCCGCCTTCGATGCGCTCGTGGAGATCCGCGATCGGCATCAGACCCTTGGTCGTGTGCACACGGGCATCGCCGGGAAAGCAGGGGTTGGAGGCGTTGATCCGGCCCGACTCCGGGCAGGTGTGCCAGCGGTTGATGATCGTGTCGTACTGGACGCCCGGGTCGGCGCAGCGCCAGGCGGCGTCGGCGATCTGGTTCATCAGGTCGCGGGCCGGCAGCGTCTTCGTCGTGCCGCCGCCGTTGCGGGCGATGAGGCTCCAGTCCTCGCCGGCCTCGACCGCCTCCATGAACTCGTCCGTGACCCGGACCGAGTTGTTGGCGTTCTGGTACTGGATCGAGGTGAAGCCGTCGCCGTCGATCGACATGTCGAAGCCGGCGTCGCGCAGCGCTTCGGCCTTCTCCTCCTCCTTGGCCTTGCACCAGATGAAGTGCTCGACGTCCGGGTGGTCGATGTCGAGCACGACCATCTTCGCCGCCCGCCGGGTCTTGCCGCCGGACTTGATCGTCCCCGCCCAGGAGTCGGCGCCGCGCATGAAGCTGACCGGCCCGCTGGCGGTGCCGCCCTTCTTCAGGGGCTCCATCGAGCCACGGATGTTGGAGAGGTTGATCCCCGAGCCGGAGCCGCCGCGGAAGATCCGCCCCTCTTTCGTGTTCCAGTCGAGGATCGACTCCATCGTGTCCTCGACGCTGAGGATGAAGCAGGCCGAGCACTGCGGCGTCTCCTCGAAGCCGACGTTGAACCAGACCGGCGAGTTGAAGGCAGCCTTCTGGTTGAGCAGGATCGAGGTCAGCTCCATCTCGAACGTGTCGGCGTCCTCCTCGGAGGCGAAGTAGCCGCCCTCGCGCCCCCAGTTGGAGATCGTCCCGGCGACCCGCCCGATCATCTGTTTGACCGAGCTCTCGCGCTCGGGGCTGCCGATCTGCCCGCGGAAGTACTTCTGGGCAACGATGTTGGTCGCGTTCTGGGACCAGCTCTTGGGGAACTCGACCCCGCGCTGCTCGAAGGCCGGGCTCTCGGGATTGCCGATCACCGCGTCGCGCAGCTCCCACTCGATCTCGTCGAAGGGATGGATCCCGGCAGTCGAAAACCGCCGCTCTATGGAGAGGCCCTGCAGACCGTTCTCGGGGGTCCTCGTGGCGGTCTTGGACATCAAACTTCTCCTCTCGCAGCGACTTTTAGGGGATCACTCCGCAGGATTGCTGACCGCCCGGCGGAAAAAGTAATCAAGGACGCAAATAAGGCGTTTCGGAGAGGCAGATCCTCCCCTCTTATTGTGCCAACTCGCCAAAGTCGGCAAAGCGGCTGCCGCTGTCGCCGCGGTTCGGTCGATCGAACCCACCGCTGTACCCTGGGGACATGGTCGAAGACCTACGCAGGGGAGCCGAGCGGATGGGCGAGCGGGCGAGTGCCGCCCGCGACTCGATGGGGGGGCGAGCGAGCGACGCGATCGCGCTGGTCAAACCGAAGCTGCGCGGCGTCTCCCACGAGTGGGCCTTCTTCCTCTCGCTCGGCTTCGGGACGGCGCTGATCATCCTCGCCAAGACGCCGAGGGCGACCCTGGCCGTCGCCATCTACGCGGTCAGCCTCTCGGCCCTGCTCGGCACCAGCGCCCTCTACCACCGGGTCAACTGGACCCGGCCCAACGTGCGCCAGTGGATGCGCCGGCTCGATCACTCGATGATCTTCTTCCTCATCGCGGGCACCTACACGCCCTTCGCCCTGCTGGTCCTGCACGGCGCCCTCGCCAGCGCGATCCTCGTCGTCGTCTGGATCGGCGCGATCGCCGGCGCCGTGGTCGAGATGATCTGGATCGACCACCCGAAATGGGTGGGGGCGCTGATCTACCTGGCGCTCGGCTGGGTCGCCGTCGCCGCCTTCCCGGAGCTCTGGTCGCAGATGGGCGTCGCCGGCACGCTGCTGGTCGCCGCCGGCGGGCTCCTCTACACGGCGGGCGCCGTCGTCTACGCGACCCAGCGCCCGAACCCGAACCCGGCGATCTTCGGCTACCACGAGGTCTTCCACCTCTTCGTGATCGCCGCCGCGGTCGCCCACTTCTCCGCGATCGCCTTCTTCGCCCTGCCGCACGCCTGACGCGACCCCCATTTTCCATGCCATGGATGGGAAATGGAGGTTTCGTGCTCCGGCGATGGGGGACCAGAAGCCTGTGTCCTACCTAGAACTGAGGTCCAAGCTGGTCAGCCGGAGCCTTTGCGCGACGGCGGCCTCGCTCGCCCTGCTCTTCGTCCTGCCGGTCGCCGCGCAGGCTCACTGGGGCGCGATCGCGGTCAACCCGGCCACCGGCGCCACCGGCGTCTCCTACGGCTATCGGCGCGTCGACGGCGCCAGGCGCCGCGCCCGCCACGAATGCGGTGGCGGCTGCCGGATTGCGGCCAGGGTCCACAACGCCTACGCGGCGCTGGTCCGCAGGCACGATGGCGCCTTCGTCGCGGGAGTGGGAGAGACCAGGAGTCTCGCCTTCCACAAAGCGCACGAGCGGGCGCACGATCGGAGTGCCCGCCGCATCGTCTGGGTCTACAGCGGCTGACCGCGTCCCTGCCGGTGACGTCAGGCCGCGACCGGCTCGACGCGGGCTTCCTCGGCCTCCTCGGCGGAGGCGATCAGCTCGGCCAGCAGCCGCTCGAGTTGCTCGGACTGCTGCGGCGAGAGCTCCAGGCGGCCGTCGACGAGCAGGTCGGCGGCGAGCGCCACCGGCAGCTCGGTCTCGATCACGCGGCCGCCGAGGGCGCCGAGGACCTTGCGGGTCTCCGCCTGCGCCCAGACCGCGCCGAACATCCCGGTCGAGGCGCCGATCGCCGCCGCCGGCTTGCCGTTGAGGGCGCTCTCGCCGGCCGGGCGCGAGGCCCAGTCGAGCGCGTTCTTCAGTCCTCCGGGGATCGAGTGGTTGTACTCCGGCGTCGCGATCAGGACGGCGTCGGCGCCCCGCATCGCCGCGCGCAGCTCGGCCACCGCGTCGGGGGTCGTCTCCGCTTCGAGGTCGGCGTCGTAGAGCGGGATCTCGCCCAGGTGCTCGAACTCGGACCATTCCACCCCCGCGGGCAGCCGCTCGGCGGCCGCCCGCAGCAGGGCGCTGTTGAGCGAGTCCCGGCGCAGGCTGCCGGTGATGCCCAGGACCCGCATGGTTACTCGCCCTCCGCCGCGACGAACTCCAGCTCGACGTTGATCGCGACGTCGTACTCGAGCGCCTGGCCGCCGTTGGGGAGGTCGGCGTTCCAGTTGAGGCCGAACTCGCGTCGGTCGACCCCGGTCTCGACCGAGAGGCCGATCCGCTCGCGGCCGTCGAGGTAGGCGGGGACGCTGGCGAAGCGGCCGACAGCGTTGACCTCGTGGGTCTGGCCGCGGATCTCGAGCTCGCCGGCGAGCCGGACCCGGCCCTCGTCGTCGACGCTGAGCTCGGTCGAGCTGAACACCAGCCGCGGATGCTTGTCCACGTCGAAGAACTCGGGACTGAGGAGGTGGCCCTTGAACTGCTCCTCCTCGATGTCGATGCTGGCGACCTCGACGGAGCCCGTCAGCTGCGGGGCCTCACCGCCGGTCAGGGTGGCCTCGTACTCCTTGAAGCCGCTGCGGAAGGTCGCGACCTCGCTGTGGGTGATCGCGAAGTGGATCGTGGAGTGAACCGGGTCGACGGCCCAGGTCCCGGCGGGAATCTGCTGGTTGATGGTCTCGGTGCTCATTGTCTTTTACCTTTCGTTTAGTCACTTGTTGGTTCAAAGATTGACGCAGAAACAATTGTAGCAGAGAAGCTTTTATCTACAACTATTGCCATGACAAGGGTCATCTGCGATAATCCCTGGCGATGAGCGACCAGGCAACCGCGACCCCAACGGCCACCGGCAAGAGCGCCTGCCCGGCCAATACGCCCCACGGCGAGGCCTGGGGCGCCCTGGCCCGCACCCACGCCGCGGTCAGCCAGCGGCTGCAGGAGGCGCTGGCGCAGGGCGACTACCCACCGCTGCCCTGGTACGAGGTCCTCGCGGCGGTCGCCGAGGCTCCCGAGCAGCGGATGCGGATGGGCGACCTGGCCGAGGCGCTGGTGATCACCCGTGGCGGCCTCACCAAGCTGGTCGACCGCCTGGTCAAGGCGGGCCTGCTGGAGCGGACCTTCTGCGACACCGATCGCCGCGTCAGCTACGCGACCCTGCTGCCCGCCGGCTCCCGCATGCTGGAAGACATGCGCCCGGTGATAGTCGGCGAGCTAGAGGTCGCCTTCTCCTCCAACCTCAGCGTCGCCCAGGCGAACGAACTGCGCGAGACGCTCGACGGCGTCCGCACTACCGCCTGCAGTGGCGTCGTCTAGCCGGGACGGCTCCTAGGCCAGCGTGGCGGTGGCCCGCTCTTTGGCGGACTCGATGGTCGCCAGCACCGCCGTCTCCTGCCCGTCGCGCAGCAGCTCGATCGGATCGGGGTCGCCGTTGACGATCCCCTCGAAGAACTGCTTGCGGTCCTGGTAGGTCGGCAGCGTCCCCTTGGCCCAGCCGCGGGCGTCATTGAGGATGATCGCCAGGCGCGCGTACTCCTCACCGAAGAGCTCCGAGACCTGCCGCTTCATCCGCTTCGCCAGGGCGGGGGAGGCGCCGGCGGTGGAGATCGCGATCGCCAGCGGCCCGGTGCGGACGATCGCCGGCAGGATGAAGTTGCACAGCGGCGGTACGTCGACGATGTTGACCAGCATCGCCCGCTTCTCGGCGTCGTCGAAGACGGCGATGTTGACGTCGGTGTCGTCGGTGCAGGCGATCACCATGAAGATGCCCTCGAGGTCGGCGGCGCCGGCGTACTCGCGACGCTCCCACGCGATCGATCCCTCCTTCGCCATGTCCTCCAGCTCGGGGTTGACGACCGGGGCGAGCAGGGTCACGTCGGCGTCGCAGGCGAGCAGCCCCTCGACCTTCTCGAGGCCGATGTCGCCACCGCCGACGACCAGGCAGCGCCGCCCTTTCAGTTTCAGGCAGGCGATGTAGAAGGGGGTCTCGAGCATGTCCCGCACGCAGGACTGGTCGCAGATCCCCCTGCGGAACTGGCAGACGCACTCCTTGCCGGCGTAGGCCTGGGCGGGCATGGAGGGAAGGCTAGCGATCTGCGGCCGGTGGGCCGCGGGCTAGATCGACTCGAGGGTGGTGGCGAGGCCCTCTTCGAGGGTGGTCAGCGGGCGCCAGCCGAGCTCGCGCTCGGCCCGCGAGGCGTCGAGGGTGATCCGCTGCACCTCGCCCGCCCGCGCCGGCGCGAACTCGGGCTCGAAGTCCTCGACCCCGCCGAGCCGGCCCAGCGCGCCGGCCAGCTCGAGCACGTTGGTCTCGCGGCCGGTGCCGATGTTGACCGGGCCGATCGCCGCCGAGCCGGCGGCGGTCAGCGCCGCGGCGACCACGTCGCCCACATATATGTAGTCGCGGGTCTGGGTGCCGTCGCCGTAGACGGTGGGGCGGCCGCCGGAGCGCAGCAGGCCGCAGAAGATCGCGATCACGCCGGCCTCGCCGAGCGGGTCCTGGCGCGGGCCGTAGACGTTGCCGAGCCGCAGGGCGATGCTGGAGATCCCGTAGAGCCGCTCGTAGAGCGCCAGGTAGCCCTCGGCGGCGAACTTGCTCTGGCCGTAGGCGGAGAACGGCGCGATCGCCGTCGACTCGTCGAGCGGCAGCTGCTGTCCCTCGCCCTCGCCGTAGATCGCCCCGCCGGTGGAGACGAAGACGACCCGCCCGGTGCCGGCGCCGCGCGCCGCCTCCATCACGTTGGCGGTGCCGCCGACGTTGATCGCCGCGTCGAAGGCCGGGTCCTCCAGCGACTTGCGGACGTCGATCTGCGCGGCCAGGTGGAAGACCGTCTCGGGCTGCTTCTCGGCGAACAGCGCCGCCAGCCCCTCGGCCTCGCGGATGTCGAGCTCGACCAGCTCGGCGCCGGCCTCCAGGGCCTCCTCGAGGTTGGTGTGGCGGCCGGTCGTGAGGTTGTCGACGACGACCACCTCGTCGCCGCGCGCGACCAGGGAATCGACCAGATTCGAGCCGATGAATCCCGCGCCGCCGGTGACCAGAGTCTTCATGAGGTCGCCGATCCTAAGGGGATCGGCGGGGGAGAGGCGCGACGGAGCGGCCGGACGCCCCTGCTACCTTTGCCGCCCCATGAGACTGATCGTCACCGAGAAGAACAACAGCGCCAAGAAGATCGCCGAGATCCTCGGTGCCTCCCAGGGCGGCCCGACCAGCGACAAAAGCTTCAAAGTCCCCTATTACATGTGGACCGACGAGAACGGTGACGACCAGATGACGATCGGCCTCAAGGGCCACGTGCTCGGCCCCGCCTTCCCCGAGGGCTACTCGAACTGGCAGAAGACGGACCTCCACGATCTGATCGACGCCGAGCTGATCAAGGAGCCGACCGACAAAAACGTCGTCAAAGCGATCAAAAAAGTCGCCAAAGAGGCGGACGAGCTGGTGATCGCGACCGACTTCGACCGCGAGGGTGAGCTGATCGGGCTCGAGGCCCTGGAGGAGATGCTCGACGCGAACCCGGCGCTGGGGTCCCGCGCGGGCACCGCCGACGGCAGCCTGACGATCCAGCGCGCCCGCTACTCGGCGCTGACCAAGGAAGAGATCGAGCGCGCCTTCGGCAACCTCGACACGCTCTCCTACCCGCTCGCCAACGCCGGCGCCGCCCGCCAGGACATCGACCTGCTCTGGGGCGCGACCCTGACCCGCGCGGTCTCCCTCGCCAGCCGCCGCTTCGGCTCCAACTTCCTCTCCGTCGGCCGCGTCCAGAGCCCGACCCTGGGCCTGATCGTCGAGCGCGAGATGGAACGCCGCGCCCACGTCGCCAAACCCTTCTGGGAGCTCTTCGCCAAGTTCGAGCACCCCGACGGCACCTTCGAGACCCACCACACCGTCGACAAGTTCTGGGACAAAGCCGAGGCCGACACGGCCCTCGTCGGCACCGTGGCCCCGGGCATCGTCAAATCGGTCACGGCGCGCAAGAACACGCGCAGGCCGCCGACCCCGTACAACACGACCGCCTTCAGCACCGACGCCTCCAGCCGCCTCGGCATCACCCCCGCCAGCGCGATGCGGATCGCCGAGGACCTCTACATGGACGGCTTCATCTCCTACCCGCGTACGGACAACACGGTCTACCCGGCCTCGCTGCCGGTCCGTGAGCTGGTCTCCTCGCTGGTCAGGGTCAGGGAGTTCTCCGCCGCCGCCGGGCTGTTGAACGGCGAGTTGAAAGCGACCCGGGGCAAAAAAGAGACCACCGACCACCCGCCGATCTACCCGACCCAAGCGATCCACCCGGGCGCCCTCGACGGCTCGAAGAAAAGGGTCTACGAACTCGTCGTCCGCCGCTTCCTCGCCACCTTCAGCCCGCCGATGATCACCGAGTCCACCCGCGCCGACATCGAGGCCGGCTCGGAGACCTACTTCGTCCGCGGCTCGGTCATCGTCGACCCCGGCTACGCCGGCATCTACACCTACGCCCGCTCCGCCGACGAGGAGATCCCCGCCCTCAAGGAGGGCCAGAGCCTCGACCTCGACGGCGCCCCCTGGATCGTCGACAAGGAGACCCAGCCACCGGGGCGCATCTCCCAGGCCAAACTGATCGAGATGATGGAGGAGCGCGGCCTCGGCACCAAGGCGACCCGCGCCGACATCATCCAGAAGCTCTTCGACCGCGGCTACGTCTTCGGCAACCCGCCGGTCCCCTCGGAGACCGGGATCGCGCTCTACGAGGCCTTCAAGAACTTCGTGCCGGCGATGGCGACGCCGGAGATGACCGCCCAGCTCGAGGCGGAGATGGACCGGATCGCCGCCGGCGAGATGACCAAGGGCGCCGTCGTCGGCGAGAGCCGCGACCTCCTGCACAAGACCTGGACCGAAATCGACGGCAGCCGCGAGGACCTGGCCAAGGTGATCTGGAAAGGGATGGACGAAGACCGCATCCTCGGCCCCTGCAAGGTCTGCGAGGAAGCCGGCCGCAAGAAGGACGACGGCTCGCCGCACATGTTGCGGATCATCCGCGCCAAAAAATCCGGCAAACGCTTCGTCGGCTGCAGCGGCTGGACCCTCGACGACCCGAAATCGTGCGACCAGACCTTCCCGCTGCCCCAGCGCGGCGACGTCTTCAAGCTCGAAGACCGCTGCTCGATCTGCGGCCAGACGCCGCGGCTGAAAGTCGTCCCCTTCCGCGGCCGCTCCTGGAACCTCTGCCTCAACGACGACTGCGAGTCGATGCAGGAGATGAAGAAGCGCCGCGCCGAGCGCGAGGCCGCCAAAGCCGCAAAAGCGGCGATGGACAAGAAGCCGCCGGTCGAAGGCGACGAGGACGCTCCCGCCAAGCCCAGGAAAGCGAAAGTGAAAGCGTCCAAAGCGGACACCGCCACGCGGGGGCGCAAACGCGCCAAAGCCGCGGCCAAGGACTGAGGTTCCGGGCGTTGTTCATCTCCCTGGAGGGAGTGGACGGCTCGGGCAAGAGCACCCAGGCCCGGCTCTTGGTCGAGGCGCTGGGCCCGGACACGGTCCCGATCCGCGAGCCGGGCGGGACCGATGCGGCGGAGCGGATCCGCGACCTGCTCGCCGACCCGGCCGTGGCCCTGGAGCCGCTCGCCGAGCTGATGCTCTTCTGCGCCGCCCGCGCCGACCTCACCGAGCGGGTGATCCGCCCGGCCCTGGAGGCCGGCCGCACCGTTGTCTCCGACCGCTTCTCCGACTCCAGCGTCGCCTACCAGGGAGCGGCGCGCGGGCTCGGGGTGGGGGAGGTGATCGGCCTCTGCGACACCGCCACCGACGGCCTCTGGCCGGACCTGACCCTGCTGCTGAAGGTCGACCCCGAGGTCGGCCTCGGCCGCGCCGAGGGCGAGGACCGCTTCGAGTCCGAGGGCCTCGGCCTGCAGCGGGCCGTCGCCGAGGCCTACGAGGAGATCGCGATCATCGCCAGCGACCGGGTCGTCGTGATCGACGCGAGCGGAAGCGTGGATGAGGTCCACGCGCGGGTGATGGAGGCGGTCGGCGCCCGCGGCTCAGAAGATTGAGCACTTGTGGGGCCCATGGGAACGTCAAGTGCTCAGGGAGCCCGGTGAAGGGCGGCGGGCGGCGATGAGTGAGGTTATCGAGCGCTCGACCGAGCATCAGGCGCGAGCTCGGGTGGCGCTGAGCGCGGCGCTCGCCAGCGGGCCCTCGCACGCCTATCTCTTCCGCGGCCCGCGCGGCGCCGGCAAGCGGGCCGCCGCCCGCGCCTTCGCGGCCGAGATCCTCGCCGTCGGTGCGGAGGACCCCGATGACGCTCGCCGCCGCGCCCTGCTCGACCCCTCGCCGCATCCCGACCTCGTCTGGCTGGCCCCGCGCGGCGCCCAGCACCTGGTCGACGAGGTCCGGGAGCGGGTGATCCGTGCCGCCGTCTACCGACCCTTCGAAGGCGCCAAGCGCGTCTTCGTCGTCGAGGCGGCGGAGGCGTTGCGCGACGAGAGTCAGAACGCGCTGCTGAAGACGCTCGAGGAGCCGCCCGAGTTCGTCCACCTGATCCTGCTCAGCTCCGAGCCGGAGGCCCTGCTGGAGACGATCGCCTCCCGCTGCCAGCCCGTCGACTTCGCCCCGCTCTCACCCGAGGTCCTCGAGGCCGAACTGACTGCCGATGGGCCGATAAGTCCACCCCCAGGCAACATTTCGGCCCATCGACCCCCGGATGGCGCGCCCGCCGACCCAGAGGAGATCGCGGCGGCGGCTCGCCTCGCCGCCGGGGACCTGGAGCGGGCGCGGCTGCTGCTCAGCACGCGTGGGCGCGAGGTCCGCGCCGAGGCCGAGCGCTGCGTCACGACGGCGCTGAAGGGCGAGATCGCCTCGGCACCCTGGAAGCGCCTGCTGGACCGCTCCCAGGCAGCCGGCGAGGACGCCGAAGCGGCGACCCGGGAGGCGCTCGAAGAGGAGTCCAGGGCCGGCCTCAAACGCACCGTCCGCGACATCGGCGACGAGTCCAAACGCGCCGGCCGCCGCCTCCGCACCGAGATCCTCGACCTCGGCCTCGAGCTCTGCGCCGCCTGGCTGCGCGACCTTGCCGCGATCGCCTCCGGCGCCGAGGAGGTCGCCTTCAACCGCGACCGTCTCGACCAGCTGCGCGCCCAGGCCGCCGCTCTCGACCCCGCCCGCGCCGGCCAGGCCGCCGAGACGGTCCAGGAGACCCGCCGCAGCCTCGACCTCAACGTCTCGGAGGAGTTGGCGCTGGAAGCGCTCTTCTTCAGGCTCGAGCGGACGCTCTCTCGAAGCCCATCCCGGTAGGGGTGAAGCGTCTTGTACTTTTTCGCCGCCGCGGGTCGGGCGACAGCCACAGCCGATCCTCGAAAAAGTTAAGCGGAACCCCTACCGGGATGGGCTTCGCGCCTCCTCCGCCTGCTGCCGCGCCTTCTCCAACGCCCGCTCCTGCGCCAGCCTCGTTATCTGGGCGGCCTGGCGCGACATGATCACGCTGAAGTTGAGCGCCAGTCCCAGCAGCAGCAGCAGGACGATCGAGAAGAGGGCGACGTTGGTGTCACGCACGCCCATCGCGTCGGCGACCAGCTTCAGCAGGCCGGGGAAGGCGGCGCCGGCGAGCATGCCGAGGCCGGCGACGAACCAGATCACGCTGTAGCGCTCCTGCAGGCGGTCGCGGCGGATCAGCTCGAGGATCAGCAGCATGAAGGCGACGGCGAGGACCGCCGCCAGGATCCGCGTCTGCGAGGTCAGGTGGACGGTCGTCTTTTCGGCTGCCAGCGCCGCGGCGATCATCGCTCCGCCTCCGCCTGCCGGGGCCGGAACTGGCCGACCAGCAGCACCACGATGCTCTTGAAGATGAAGAAGGCCGAGCGCAGCGGGGTCAGGAAGGAGCTGCCGCCGGTCCGCTCCAGCATCCGCACCGGCACCTCCTCGACCCGCAGGCCCTCGCGCACCGCCAGCTGCAGCGACTCGATCTCGGCGAAGTCGGGCGAGTAGTTCTCGCTGAACAACCTCATCACCCGCCGGTTCGCCGCCCGCATGCCGCTGGTCGTGTCGGTGAAGCGCTGGCGCGTCGCCAGGGTCAGGAAGAAGCGGAAGAGGCCGCTGCCGACCCGTCGCGAGAAGGTCGGCTTGTAGTCGTCGCTCCCGGCCTCCGCCGCGTCGGGGTCGCGGTAGCGCGAGCCGAGCACCAGGTCGGCCCGGTCGGCTTCGACCTCCGCCAGCAGGCGCGCGACGTCCGCCGCCGGGTGCTGGCCGTCGGAGTCGAGGTGCGCGCAGAAGTCGTAGCCCTCGCGCAGCGCGTAGAGGTAGCCGGTCTGCAGCGCCGCGCCCAGCCCCTGGTTGAAGGGGAGGGTGGCGACGAGGACGCCCAGCTCGCGCGCCCGCGCCGTGGTCGCGTCGGTGGAGCCGTCGTCGACGACGAGGATGTCGGCGCCGGCGATGTGCTCGCGGACGTCGGCGACGACGCCGGCGATCGAGGCCTGCTCGTTCCAGGCGGGGATGAAGACGAGGGTCCGCACGGGCCGATTCTCCCATGAAGGTCCGCCGCCGCCCACCGCTCCCCGGCGGCGAATGGATTGTGTTAGTAAACCTTCATGAGCGAAAGCGACGAGAAGCTCGCCGAGCCGCAGCCCACGGCACCGCGAATCGGCATGCGCCTGTGGCTGACCGGCGCCTTCGGCTCGGTCAGCCTGATCACCGCCGCCGCGGTCTTCCTCTTCGGCGACGACCGCAAGGCCCTGGTCGCCTCGGTGCTGACCGGCGTCCTCGCCGGCTTCCTGATCGCGGTCGCCATCTCCCACCGCGTGGTCCGCCTGGCCCGCGCCGCCGCGGAGATGGCGGGCGGCTCCTTCGACGCCCCGCTCAATGTCTCCGGCCCCGATGAGATCGGCGACCTCGCCCGCGCCCTCGACTCGATGCGCGCCTCCCTGAAGGAGAGCTTCGGTGTCCTCACCGCCGACCGCAACAAGCTGGCGGCGATCTTCGACGGCCTCACCGACGCGGTGATGGTGGTCGACTTCGAGGGCCCGGTCCGCTTCTCCAACAGCGCCGCCGCGCGTCTGCTCGACTCCGCCGGGCGCCCGCCGGAGGTGGCGCTGCCGCAGCTGCACCGCGCCTCGGAGGTCGGCTTCTCCGCCCACCCGGCGCTGCGGATCGGCGACCGCGCCTACGCGATGACCTCGCGCTCGCTGCCCGACGAGCGCGCCGTGCTGGCGGTGCTGCGCGATCGCACCGACGAGCTGCGCCGCGAGCTCGCCGAAGCCGACTTCGTCTCCAACGCCGCCCACGAGCTGCGCAACCCGCTGGCCGGGATCTCCGGCGCGATCGAGGTCCTGCAGAGCGGCGCCAAGAACGAGCCGCGCGACCGTGACCACTTCCTCTCCCGCCTCGCCGACGACGCCGACCGGATGAGCCGGCTGACCCAGTCGCTGCTGACCCTGGCCCGGGTCGAGTCGCGGGGGGCGGCGGAGAGCGAGGTCGTCGACGTCGCGGTGGCAATCCGCGATGTCGTCGCCGCGGTCGCGGCGCCCCGGCACGTCGCCCTGGAGGTCGAGGTCGAGGCCGACCTGGCCGCCACCGGGGACCCGACGCTGCTGCGCCAGGTGATGATCGGCCTGCTGACCAACGCGTTCAAGAACACGCCACCCCCGGGCACCGTTACCGTGCGAGGCCGTCACGACGGAGAGGCAGAGGTCATCCTGGAGGTGGTGGACACTGGAACCGGAATTCCCACGGCGGAGATCGAGCGCGTCTTCGAGCGCTTCTACCGCCGCAGCGAGTCGCGCAAGCAGGAGGGCTTCGGCCTTGGCCTGGCGATCGCCAGGCGGATGGTCGACGTGATGGGCGGCGAGATCGGCGCCGACTCCGTGCTCGGCGAGGGCAGCACCTTCTGGGTCCGCCTGCCGATCGCCCAACCGAGCCCGACCCCGGTGGCCTGACCATGTATAGAGAGCGAGCATGAGCAGCGGCCGCATCCTGATCGCCGACGACGAGCCCTCGGTGCGCGACTCGGTCGGCTACGCGCTGACCCAGGAGGGCTTCGAGGTCAGCCCCGCCGAGGACGGCGACCAGGCGGCGGAGATGCTCAGCGACGGCATCCCCTACGACCTGCTGATCCTCGACATCATGATGCCGGGGCCGAGCGGCCTCGACATCTGCCGCGACGTCCGCTCCCGCAGCGCCGTGCCGATCATCGTCCTCACCGCCAAGGACGCCGAGGTCGACAAGGTGGTCGGCCTCGAGGTCGGGGCGGACGACTACGTCACCAAGCCCTTCTCGGTGCGGGAGCTGCTCGGCCGCGTCCGCGCCCAGCTGCGCCGCCGCGAACTCGACCGCTCGCCGCTCGCCCAGGCGGTCAAGATCGAGTCCGGCCCGGTCTCCATCGACCTCGTCCGCCACGTCGCCACCGTGCGTGGCATCCCCGTCAACCTGACCCGCTCGGAGTTCCAGCTCCTGCGCCTCCTGGTCGGCCGCCCCGGCGAGGTCTTCGCCCGTGCCCAGATCATGGAGGAGCTCTGGCAGACCGAGTTCGACGGCGACGAGCGCGCCTGCGACGTCCACATCTCCAACCTGCGCCAGAAGGTCGAGCGGGACCCCCAGAAGCCGGAGCTGGTCGTGACCGTGCGCGGCGTCGGCTACAAGTTCAGCGGCGACGGTTCCTGAGCTCACGGCCTTGATCTCTAGATAGGCGGCACGCGGACCAAGGTCGGGCGAGGTGCATGAACCTGTATGTTCCTTCTAGGTCGTTCGAACGAACGAGTCACCTCGCCCTCCTCATGCCGAACTCCGTCGCCACGCCACCCACCGACAAAGAGCGCCAGGCCACCGGCGCCCGGGAGCAGATCCTCCACACGACGCTCGACCTGATCGGCCGCGACGGGATCGGTTCGCTCAGCAACCGCCGCATCGCCGGCGCCGCCGGGGTCTCGCTCGGCTCGCTCACCTACCACTTCCCCAGCCAGGCCTCGCTGCTGCGCGAGAGCCTGCTGCTCTACGTGGGGGAGGAGGTCGCTCGCATCGGCGCCATCACCGAGGGCCTCCACGCCCGCCGGCCGCACCCGAGCCCCAGGGAGGTCTCGACGGAAATCCAGCGGGCGATCGCCGCGGGACTCGATCGCACCGAGCCGTTGGCGGAGATGGAGCTGCACCTGCGGGCCGCCCGCGATCCCGAGCTGCGCGAGGCATCGCAGCGCTGCTTCGCCGCCTACGAAGAGCTCGCGGTCACCGCGCTGGAGGCGCTCGGCGTGCCGGAGCCGGCCCGCCACGCCCGCTCGATCGTCGCCCTGATGTACGGGATGGGACTGCAGCAGCTGGGCACCGGTCGCCACGACGCGAGCGCGACGACCCAGGCGCTGACGACGATCCTCCGCGGAGCCTTTGCCGAAGCCGATTCGAAGCCGTCGAGCCGAGAGGGAAATTGAGATGCGCAGGAAGACACTGATAGCGGGGGTCCTGGCGTTGGCACTGATCGCCGGCGCCGTCACCACCGCCTACGCCCTGCAGCTGCGGGTCGGCGAACTCCTCGTCACCGCCGACGGCGGCTTCGCCCCGAAGGCGCTGCCGAAGCACGAAAACGCGCCGATCACCCTGCACGGCGGCGGCAAGATCTCCACCGTCTCCGGCGCCCTGCCGCCGATCCTGCAGACGATCACCATCCTCTTCGACCGCCACGGCTCGGTCGTGACGACCGGCCTGCCGGTCTGCACGGAGCCGAAGCTGCAGAGCACCACCGTGGCGGCGGCCCGCCACAACTGCCCGGGGGCGATCGTCGGCGAGGGCTTCGGCCACGCGATCGTCAAATTCCCCGAACAGGCGCCGATCCCCGTCTCCTCGCCGATCACCCTCTTCAACGGCCCCCGCAAGCACGGCTTCCCGACCGTCTTCGCCCACGCCTACACGACCGTCCCGGTGCCCACCACCTTCGTCGTCCCGATCGTGATCGAAACGATCCACGACGGCGTCTACGGCTACCGCACCAAAGCGACGATCCCGAAGATCGCCGGCGGCGCCGGGGTGCCGATCTCCGGCTCGCTGAAGATCGGTCGCAAATGGACCTACAAGGGCAAGAAGCACAGCTACGTCAACGCCCGCTGCGAAACCGGGCACCTGCAGGCCAAGGGCCAGTTCACCTTCAGCGACGGCACCTTCCTCAGCGGCACCTTCGTCCGTCCCTGCAGCGTGCGCCGGTAAGAGCCGAGGGGCCCATCCGGATAAGGTCAGGGGCGCAGTCAATCCCCGAATTGGAGGCCCCATGCCACTGGTACCGATGGTCGTCGAGCAGACCGCTCGCGGCGAGCGCTCATTCGACATCTACAGCCGTCTGCTGGCGCAGCGCATCGTCTTCCTCGGGGAACAGGTGACCGAGGACCTCGCCAACCTGATCATCGCCCAACTGCTGCATCTGGAGTCCGAGGACCCCGAGAAGGACGTCAGCCTCTACATCAACTCGCCCGGCGGCTCCGCCTACGCGGGCCTGGCGATCTACGACACGATGCAGTTCATCAAGCCCGACGTGCAAACCATCTGTTACGGGATCGCGATGTCGGCCGGCTCGCTGATCCTCACCGGCGGCGCCAAGGGCAAGCGGATGGCGCTGCCCAACAGCCGCATCCTCATCCACCAGCCCAGCGGCGGCTTCGAGGGCCAGTCGACGGACATCGAGATCCACGCCAAAGAGATCCTCGAGCTGCGCGCGCGCCTCGACGGCATCTACGTCAAGCACACCGGCCAGTCGAGCGAGCAGATCCACGAAGACATGGAACGCGACAAATTCTTCCAGCCGCCCGATGCCGTCAAGTACGGCCTGATCGACCGCGTGATCGAGTCGCACGACTTCCAGCCGGAGCTGGCGGGCAGCCCGAACGGCGGCAGCTGAGGCGCACCCGGGCGCGTCGGCTCTCTGCTAGTTGCCGCCGCCGAGCTGCTGCCAGGCCCAGGCGCCGGTGAGCGCCGCGGCGCTCCCGGAGACGACGCCGAGAATCCCGGCACGGCGGGCGACGGGGTCCTTGGCGGCGACGCCGAAGGTGACGGCGTCGGAGGCGTCGACCGCCGCCCCGGCCAGTGCGGCGATCCGCAGCGCCCTGCGATCGTCGCGGGCGACCAGGGCCAGCACGCCGAGGGCGATGTCGCGGCCGCCGGCGATCCTGCCCAAGGCCGTCCCCACGGCGTCGGTGTCCCCGAACCCCAGCATCCTCAGCGCCGGCCGGGTCACGAACACCGCGCCGACTCCGATCGCGATCCGGGCGCCGGCGAGCGCCAGAACCGTCTGGCGGGCACGCGGATCGCTCCGTCGCCTGGGCACTCCGTCAATCTAGCCTCTCTCACATTCCGCGAAGGCTTGACGTTCCCATAGGTACGCAAAGGGTTCACGGAAGCTGAGCCGGCGAAGCCGTCGTCCGCTCACGGTTGAAGACTTGTGATCGTCATGGCAACCAGAATCTTTCGCCGGCGCGGCGCCCGCGGCCGCCCCGCGCCCCGGCCCGTCCGCGCCTCGTCCTATTACCTGGTCGCCGGGATCCCGCTGGACCGGGAGATGGAGAGGCTGCGAGCGCTGCCGGCGTTCGCCGCCGGCCCACTGGCCACGCGCGCTCCGGAGCTGAAGGTGCGCCGGGCCGGCAGGCGCCCCAACCGCCTCGGCTTCGCCGTCCCGAGCGAGTTCCGCCTCTCCGTCACCGCCTACCCCGGCATCCGCCCGGGCGACGTCCTCGAGACCCTGCTCCATGAGTTGGCCCACCTCCATGTCGGCCGTGCCGCCGAAGCCCACGCCTGGCACGGCCGCACCTTCAAGACCATCCTGGCGCGGGCGATGGAGGAGGCCTACGGAGTCGTGGTGTCACCACTGCCGAGCACCCTCCACGGCGCCTACGCCGAGGCGATCGAGCGGCTGGTCAGAACGCAGTGGTGAGCCGACGCCACTCTTTGCGGCCGCGGCCAGGCGACTCGAGGACACCCACGTCGCGAAGTTTCCGCATCTCCGACCGAATGTGGTCCGCGCTGATGTCCGGCAGGGCTTGCTGCACCTCGTCGAAGGTGAAGACGTCCGATGTGCTCGAGCGCACGTACAGTTTGATCCGCAGGGCCTTCGATCCGCGGCCGCTCATCATGTCTCCGGCCCTGGCCTCGAATTCGGCATAGGCCGCGTTGAGAATGCCGAGGAAGTAATTGAGCCAAGGCCAGATATCGTGCTCGCCTCGGTCCCACCCACCAGTGGACTTCTCCAGACTTTCGTAGTACGTCTCCTTGCTCTCCTCCACCAGCTTCTCGAGGCTGATAAAGCGGCCGACTTCATGGCCGCAGTGGTAAAGGAGCAGCAGCGTCAGCAGCCGTGACATGCGGCCGTTTCCGTCGTTGAACGGGTGGATCATCAAAAAGTCGAAGACGTATGCGCCGGCGAGGAGCAGCGGCGCATGGGCGCCACTCTTGAGAGCCTCGGCGTGACGCTCGTGTAGCTCATCCATCGCAGCAGGCGTCTCGAACGGGCTGACCCCCTCGAAGATCACCGCGATCTTTTTCCCGCTTCGGTCGAACCGGGCGACCTCGTTCTGGGTGTTCTTGAAGCGACCACCCGGGATCGGGCTGAAGGCGAAGATGTCTCGATGAAGCTGCAGTACGACACTGGTCTTGAGGGGGATGTGCTCGGCGCTCGAATGAATCGTGTCCAGGACTTTGCGGTAGCCGGCAATCTCCTCCTCCGAGCGATCTTTCGGAGTCGTCTTGTCCTGGACCAGTTCGGTGACCCTGCCGGGGGCCGCGGTGATCTGCTCGATTGCGTTCGATGAAGCGCTGCTCTGAATGAGCGCCACCTCCATCAGCCCCGCGAGCACCGGTGGATTCTGTCTGCGGAAGGCCTCCTCCCGGCCCCGGCCCGCACTGGCCTCGGCCAGCGCGGAGGCAGATCGGGACGGGACCATTCCCAGGTGTGTGTCCAGGTCGCGGAAGGTTTGCATCGGGCTCCAGAATAGGTATTTTTAACTCCAGAATACCTATTTTAGCCATAGGCGCTACCTAATCGCGCAAATTCAGAGCCGACGCTCGGATTTGAACCGAGGACCCCTTCATTACGAACGCGATATTTGAGCTCGATCTGGTCCAGTTGGGCACGATTTTGTCCAAGGAGTTCAGTTGAGTTCGATACAGAATTGCCGAGTCGGGGACATATTTCGGGACACGGAATCCAGCTACGTCTGGTCAGTGATCGGTGTCGGACGCATTCTCAACGACCTCAGCCACGCCGAGGATCCGGCAAACGAATAGGTTTTGCGCCGACTGATGCGGCCCGCATTCCGAATCGCGATTTTGGCCTTAGCAACCGCGCCGCTCGTTGGATGCGGGAACTCGGGAGGCCAGCCGACGGACACGGCCAGGGACACCCCGGCAGTGATCGGGAGTCCCGGCGTGAGCGGGTGGCGTTGCAGGGACGATTCACGGTTTGACCGGCTGCGCGCCACCGGAGCTGACTGCGTCGAAGCCCGTCGAATCACCAGTGCTTGGTCGGTGCACGCGAGTGCCTGCCGTCCGATCGCTCCTCGTCAGCGGCGAGTCTGTCCGGTGTCCGCGTATACCTGCAACGACAGAGCGACCGGAGGAGATGGGCTCACCGTGTACTGCGTCCAGCCGGGCCGCATGGTCGCCTTTAGGGTCAAGCCCTGACTCCTATGGCGGGCATTCGAGCACGCGCCACTTAGTTCCGGCCGAGCACGAAACGGGCCTGCTCAACTCTCAACATCTCGTACGGATTGATGCATCTCACTCCGAGCCCAATGCATGCATTGGGGATCTTGACCTTCATCACCGAGTTGGCGGGGACCTCGTGGGTCACGACGGTGAGGCCGTGAGCGTGGGCGTGCGAAACGAGGTAGTAGTCCGCGACTTGGAGGAAGGTGCTCACCGCGGCCGGCTCGTAGCCGGCACCCGCAGCCCAATTGCTGACCACCTGCAAACTCGGGACGACTTTTTCGTCGGGATTCAAGAAGAAATCGGGGCGATCTTCGACCCACTGCGCCAGGTCGTCTTTCCCGGCCCGTATCTCATCAAAGACTTTCTCAACGCTGAATACTTGCTCTGCCGCGTTGCGCTCGACGAGCCAATCCCAGAAGGCCGGACAGAAGTCGAAGCCGTAGTGGAGATTCTTGGCCTGGATGAATATGTTGGAGTCGAGCAGATAGCTCACGCGACCCCCAGATGCTCGCCAAGGTCCCGGAAGGTCGAGTATTTCCGCACGCCGAGCAACTGAAAAGCGTCCCGATGAAGGGTCCTTCCTTCGAGGGTGTCGGCGACTACTGCGCGAGCAAAGCGCTTGCTCGTCCGTACCGGCTGGGTGTTGTAGAAGTTGCCGCCGGCGGATCCGGAAACTTTGCGGATGCGGGTCAATTCGTCGGCGAAAGCGGCCTGGTATTGATCCCATTTGATGTAGCCAGCGTCGAAAACGCGCCGCAGCACGACGAGCGTGCTGACCTTGAAATGTTTGGCCAGTCGACTGACTTGGTCGGTAAGCGGCTCGCCGACAACGAACTCAGCGCGGAGCGCTTTCTCCGGAATGAGGAACTCGGCGGCAACAGCGTTGCACCAGCGCTCGACCCCTTGATCGCTTTTCGAGTTGATCCTCGGATTGGAGAGCGCTGGCTGACCGAGCCAGATATGTGCCAACTCGTGTGCCAGCGTAAAAATCTGCGCGGCTTTCGTGTCGGCTCCGTTGACGAACACAACGGGTGCCAAATCGTCAACGAGCGCGAAGCCTCGGAACTCGTCGGGATCCAGAGTGCGATGCGTATTGCTGCCGACGACCCCACTGATCATTACCAGGACGCCTGCGTCCTCGACTTTTTCCGAAAACTCACGTAGCGCCTCGGACCAGTTGGACAGCTCGCTTCGATCTTCGACTCCGAACTCAAGCCGCTCTTGGATGCGCTGTGCTGCTGCCGCCACGCTCGTCGTCGTCTTGAGGGATCCGACGAAATCGAGCGGTTCCGCGCCGGTGGCCCTCAGATAATCTCGATACCAATCTTGACGTTGCTCGCATATGTAAATCGTGTCTAGGAGATTGGGGCTCGGCCGAGACGTCTGGGCTCCCGGGATCGTTCTGAAATCGGGCACCGGTAGGGGCTCATCCGGCGGGGATTGCAAAAGCATGTAGCCGAAGGGCGTATCCGTTGCTCGGGCGAACTTCTCAAGTTGCTTGAGGGTTGGCTTCGCCTCTCCGCTCTCCCACGCATCCAGCCTCGGAAAGCGCTGCCGGAGATCCTCCGGATCACGTCCGGAGCGCTCACTTGCCCACGCGAGCAACGCGGGCGCTACGTCAACCCGAACGGCCATTGTTCAGAGATTATGGCTGCGCGCCAGGCTGTCCCGCTGCGGCAAGACCTCAGGCGTTCTCCGCGAAATTGCGCGAGACCCTCACGGCTCAAATCCATCGGCCGCCTTTGCCACGTCAACCATCGACACTTCGAGCGCCGCCGCTATGCCCTTGACGGTCGCCCAGGTTGGGTTGGACAGTCCGCGCTCGATCACTCCCAAAGTGGCCGTCGTGATCCCTGCGTCATGGGCGACGGCTTCTTGGGTAGCGCCGCGCTTCTCGCGAAGTTGGCGAATCGCTTTGCCGAGCGCCGGCTGTGGCTGATCTGAGGGCGCCATGAGGAACAAGTTCTCAGCTTCCGCTAGTCAGGTCTAGATGGTCTGCTAGTGGAGATATATCTATGATTCTGCTAGCTTCGACCGAAACGAAAGCAGCCCCCGGCCGGCGGTGGAACGCCAACCGGGGGCCTAACCACAAGGAGAGAGACCCTCCTCATGGCTGATGAGAACCCTACGGGCAAGGGCGCCGCCGAGCCTCCCTCGCCCCAATCCCAAGACCACCGCGACCAGGCCGTCGTCCTCACGCAGGTTCTGGCGAGCTGGCCGGTCCACCTGACCCTTGACGACCTCTTCCGCGAGATCGCCACCGATCCCGACAACTTCGCCCAGCGGGACCACGTCGAGCGCGCAGTTCGCGACCTCGTGGGAGTCGGCCTCTGTCTGCGAAGCGGCGCGGCTGTGCTGCCGACCCGTGCGGCGCTTCGCTCCGAGCAGTTGGCGGCGCTATGAGCATCGCCGTGGCTGAGCGCTTCGGCAAGAACTTGACCCGGCTAAGAAATCGGGCCGATCTCTCCCAAGAAGAACTCGGCTTTCGCGCCTCCCTTCACCGGACGGAGGTCGGGATGTTGGAGCGGGGGATACGGCTGCCCCGGATCGACACGCTGATCAAACTCGCCGGGGCGCTTGAAGTCGAGACCGGCGATCTGCTCGACGGGATCGCCTGGCACAGCGGCGGTCCTCCGACCGGCAGCTTCTCGACCCGCGAGGAGCAGCCATGAACGATCTGGCGGGATGCTTTGGCGCCAATCTCGCCCGCCACCGTCGCCTGTCCGGTCTCTCCCAGGAGGACGTCGCCATCCGGGCCGGGACTCACCGCACCGAGGTCAGCCAGCTTGAGCGGGGCTTGCGACTGCCCCGACTGGACACCGCCGTGAGGCTGGCTGCTGCCGTGGAAGCCGAGCTGGGGGAGCTGGTCGAGGGGATGACGTGGATCAGCGGCAGCTACCGCCCCGGCTCCTTCGTCCAAGACAGCCAGAGGCAGTCACCAGCCACCAGATCATCGACCCCATAGGCCGCAGCCACAGACCAGTCCATCGAGCATCCATCAGAGGCAGATCCTCCAGGCCCACAGCTACAGACCCTCGACTCCAGCCGCAGTCCCAAGCCACCAGCACTGTCCACAGCCACAACAGCCACCCCCCTTCACGCCCTATCACCTCCTCGGGTGATTTCCCCGGGGCACGGGCGCCCCGAGCGGCATTTAGGAGGCGATGGACCGCCACGGCGCGCCGACAAACCAGGGGCACCAGGACCGCCGATCTGACGTAGACGGCGTGGCGCCCTCAGCTCACCCGATACACCGGCCGCTTTCGCCGGACATAGAAGGCATGGAACAAGCCTTCGACGGATTCCGCCCGCTCCAAGGACAGGCCCGGTAGATGCTCTCGATCGGAAAGCTCGGCGCTGGCCAGCACCGCTACTACCTCGACAAGGTCGCCGAAGGCGTCGAGGACTACTACTCCGGCGAGGGTGAGGCCGAGGGCTACTGGCTCGGCGACGCCGCCCGCGACCTCGGCCTGGAGGGCAAGGTAGAGGCCGACCAGCTGGTCGCGATGCTGACCGGCCGAAACCCGGTTACCGGCGAACCGCTCGGCCTCAAGTCAGCGCCGAACCGCGAGCCGGTCCCCGGCTTCGATCTCACCTTCTCGGCCCCGAAGTCGGTCTCCCTCACCTGGGCGCTCGGCGGCCATCCTGTCTCCAGCCAAGTCGCCGAAGCCCACCGCGCCGCCGTCGCCGAAGCGCTCGATTATCTGGAGCGAGCGGCCTGCTGGACCCGGCGTGGCAAGGGTGGAGCGGAGTTCGTCCCCGGCAACGGCTTCCTCGCCGCCGCCTACGCCCATCGCTCCAGCCGTGCCGGCGACCCCCAGCTCCACACCCACGTCCTGATCGCCAACGCGACGATGGGGCCGGACGGACGCTGGTCGCGGCTCTACCACCCGGCGATCTACGAACACGCCAAAACCGCCAGCTACATCTACGAGGCCCACCTGCGCCACGAGCTGACCCAACTGCTCGGCGTCGAGTGGCAGCCCGTCGTCAAAGGCATCGCCGACATCCGCGGCTTCAGCAAAGACGAGTTGCGCCGCTTCTCGACCCGCCGCGCCGAGATACTCGAGGCGGTGGGGGAGGGGGCCTCGGCGCGGGCGATGCAGATTGCCACCTTAGAGACCCGCAAGGCCAAGGAGCGTGATCTCACCAGCGAGACCCTGCGCGAGGCCTGGCGGGTCAAGGGCGCTGAGGTCGGCCTGGACCGCGGGTCGATCGGCGAACGCCTGGGCCACGAGCGACCGGGCAAGTCGGTGCTGAGCGCGGCGGCGGTCGAGCGCTCGGTCACCGCCCACATCTCCCACTTCGATCGCCGCGAGGCGATTCAGGCCGTCGCCGACAACCTGCCCCACGGCGCCCGCGCCGCCGAAGTCGAGCAGCTCGCCGACGCCTTCCTCGCTTCGGAGTCGGTGATCCGCATCGCCGAGAGTCCGAAAGGCGCGCGGTTTACGACGCAGCGAATCTGGGATCTGGAGCAGCGGGCGCTGGCAGCGGCCGAGCAGATGCAGGGCGCGACGGATCGCGTAGTCGTCGACCCGATCATCGTCTCCCGCGTCCTCGATGCTCGTCCGAGCCTGAAGGCCGACCAGCGGGCGATGGTCTCCCAGTTGCTCGGTGGCGGCCGGGCGCTTGAGGTCGTGATCGGCGAGGCCGGGACCGGCAAGACCTATGCCACGGTTGCCGCTGCCGACGGGTGGGCGGCAGGCTCCCACGACCTGTTCGTCGCCGCCCCGACCTGGCGGGCGGCGAACGTCCTGCGCGCCGAGGGTCTCGACGCGACCAGCATCGCCCGGCTGCTCGCCGAGTTCGATCGCAAGGCGGACGCGGGCGAAGCACCGATGACCTCCGGCTCGGTGCTGCTGGTCGACGAGGCGGGGATGGTCGACTCGGCGACCCTCGCCCGCTTAATCGACCACGTCCAGACGGCGCAGGCCAAGCTGGTGCTGATCGGCGATCCGGCCCAGCTCGGCGAGATCGAGGCCGGCGGGTTGTTCGCGGCGATCGTCAACCGCAGCCGGCCGATCTACCTCGATGAAGTGATCCGCCACCGCCACGCTCTCGACCGCGAGGCGGCGCGACTGATCCGCGAAGGCGACGGAGGCCAAGCCCTCGATCGCTACCGGGTCGGGGAGCGGATCGTCGTCGCCGCCGACGCCGAGGCCCGCCGCGAGGCGATCGTCCGCGACTGGTGGGCGAGCCGCCAGGTGGGCGAGGACTCGCTGATGGTCGCGAAGTTAAACCGCGAGCGCGAGCACCTGAACGCCAGAGCGCGGGAGCTGATGAAGGCCGAAGGCCGGCTCGGTGAGCAGGAGATCCGGGTCGGCGAATCGTCCTTCGCGGTAGGCGATGAGGTCATAACCAGAGTCAACGACCACAAGGCCCACATCTACAACCGCGAGCGCTGGCGGGTCGAGGCGCTGGACGCGAAGGCTCAGACCGTGGAATTGGTCGGAATCGACACCCGCGGGCGGGTGTGTGTCGATTCCGACTACTTGGGGCGCGTCAATCCCAAAGACGGAGCGGCGGCATTGGAACACGCCTACGCGGCGACGATCTACCAGGCCCAAGGAGCGACCGTCGACCGCGCCTTCGTGATGGCCGACCCGACGATGGACCGCCAGGAGTTCTACGTCGCCGCCTCTCGCAGCCGCGAGGAGACCCACTTCTACGTGACGCCGGATCGTGAGCTTGACCGGTTGGAGTTCGCACCGGACTCCCTCGATGTCGGCGACGGCCTGGCGCAGATCGCCAGGGCCGCCGAGCGCGACGGTGCCCAGGCGGCGGCTCATGATGAGGCGCTGAGAGCGAAGCTCTCGCCGCTGTCTGCCGAGGAGCTGCACGCCCGCCATCGCGAGCTGGCCTCCGAGGTCCGGGCCGAGGCCGACAACCAGCGAGCCTGGGGGAGCCTGGAGAAGCGAGCGGCCGAGAACGAAGCCCGGCTCGACGCGATCGCCGAGCACTACCGGAGCCTCGGCGAGCCGCCCTCGCGATTTGCCCGGCGCGAGGTCCGCGCCGAGTACAACCAGGAGGTCGCGCTGCTGCGCGCATTGGAGGCGGCGGCCCGCGAGGAGGCGGCGAGGCTGGAGGCCGAGCGAGCCGACCTGGCGCCGACCGACCACCATGCTCGCGCCGAAGCCGCCGTGATCGAGCACCTGGCCGGCGAGCGCCTGAAGGTGAGACTGGAGGCAGTCCGCCTCGATCCCCCCGACTACATCACCAAGGAGCTCGGGCCGAGGCCGAGCGATCCGGCCAAGCGCGAGCACTGGGACAAGGCGGTGCGGGGAATCGAGGGCTACCGCCAACAGCACGGCATCGGGGACAGAGACAACGCGCTCGGAGGCAAGCCGAAGGATCGCTCGGCCGAGTTGGCCCAGCAGCAGGCGAGGCAGTCACTCCAGCGCTCACAGCGGAGCCTTCAGATCCAACAGGCGCGGACGATCGAGCAGTCGCAGGGGATCGAGCTATGAGGGCGACCAATGGTCATCGGAGCCCTGCGGCATACGGATCGGTCGATGTCCTGTCGGAGCCGTTGCTAACTGCGGCGGAGGCCGCTGCCCTTCTTCATGTTCCCCGAAGCACGCTCTATGAGCTGGTCCGGTCTCGGCATCTGCCACATGTGCGGGTCGGCAGGGGGCTGCGCTTTACCCGCGCGGATCTCAGTCAGTGGGTAAATGAAAACACCTTCCGCTAGGAGTCACCGGTAAGGCTACGCGCTCGGTAAGGGCCTGGTCTGCGGTGGCGGCCACGCACTCGATCGATCAGAATTCCCCGCCCCGTGACGCCGAATCGTGCCTAGCTGACCGTCGGCGGGTTGCGGCGATCGCCGGGTCTCAGGTTGCCCTCGTGTTGCCCCGGGCATACGCTTGACCTAGGAGAAGTAGATGGATTTCAAGGAACGCGACCCAACAAATCCGATGGATCAGAAGCTTGTGCGGGATCGCGACCTTCGCGAACCTCGGCCGCCCGACGGAAACACCGGGGTCGAAGACCTTGCCGAAGAGGTGACGGTCGAGGACCGAGCCACCACCCTTGACGCCCTAGAACGCAAATACAAATACGGTAGCGCCGCTCAGCATTCAGACACCGAAGGTGGGGACCTACATACGGAAGCAGGGGAGGTAGTGGTCACCGCCTCCAAGGCCCGGGAGTGGGGTAAGCGAGACGGGACCAAGGCTGTCGCCCTTGCCAAGGAAGAGGCTCCGCCTGGGCCGGGTATCGAGATAGTCAATCTCGCCCCCTTGCTCGGTTGTCCTGACGCCGGTGAACCCGGCAGTCCGGCACGGAGGCTGTGTTCCCAATGGGAATACGTGAACCAAGGCATCTACTTTGGCCCCGACGTTCCCCTCAACGCTCTCATTTCCAAGGAGGCCCAATATTGCTTTCAGGCCTCCGACCCGCTTGCGCAAACCTACTGGGATGCGGTTGAGCTTGAGCTTCGTCGGGCGGACGTCCAGCTATTGGCGACCTACTACATCCACTTGTATGAGAACACCGAAATTCGCAGTCTCTACGTCGTTGATTTAGATCGGTTCCCCGTCTGGAACGGTAAGAACATCGAGGGCGCAACCGAGGATGGCGACATCATTATCGATGAGACTTTCGTCCAGAAGGCCTATCTCCCCGAAAAGCCCGGCACTCTCAAGAGGCTCGGGGGTCTCCTTCGCCGACCAGGTCGTAGCGCCAACGTCTGAGGCCTGACCCCGTCGTCGAGGAAATTTGGCGTCGCCGATGCTGGCCTGGGCCCCGGACGCCTCTAACCTGATCCGGTGAGCGGCGTGGAAGGTCACGGGGGGATCGAGATTCCCGATAAGGGAGTGGGGGTCTTCCACATCCGCGATGTGATTGTCTGCGCGTCCTCGGGGGACGACATTCCGCTGGAGGAGTTTCGCGCGCACCCGCCGGTCGGAAAGATGTGGCGGAAAGACTTCGAGAACGCTGTTGATGAGGTCGATCTCGGGGACGGCATCAAGCTAATGCAGTTCGAGCACTCGGAAGAGATTTTCGACGCCTGCGGACCGTCGGGACCGAACTTCAACCCGGTGCGCCAGTTCGGTGAGCAATACAGCTTCGTTCGCGAGCGTGACTCGGCCGAGGTCGAGGAGAGCCTCTTCGGCTTCGACGAGGACGGGCGCCTTCAACACGCCCTCTGTCTCTCGCGCCTTGTCCGCGACAACGGCTTCTCCTTTCAATACGGCGCGCGTGTGATCGAAGGCCCGGGCGAGAAGCGGACCATTCGCCCGTTCGGCGCGACTGATGGGAACGCCGCCTACCGCATCCTTGAGGGCGCCCGTGAGTGGCTCGACGGAAATGAAGCCCAAGTCCTGGCCGACCTCCTCGCGGAGTTCCACGATGCGGACCTTCCGGCACGCGTGAAGGAGGCGCTATGGCGCTCGGAGTTCGCGACCCGCATGCAAAGAATCGACATGATGGTCTTCGTCATCGTGAGCGGGCTAGAGGCCCTTCTCAAGGTTGGGCGGGGCCGAGCGACCAGCCAGTTCAAGCGGCGCGTGACTGCCCTTGCCGCCGAGATGGAGGTCGATGGCGTCGATGAAGGGGTATGCGCTTGCATGTACGACGCACGGTCAGGGTGGGCGCACGGACATCAGATCTTTTTCGACCTCGCGGACCCGCCCACCCCGGAGGAAGAACGCCGGGTGAAGGAAGAGGTTGCGCTCTTCCGGGACGTCCTCCGTTGCGCGATCCGTCAGGCGATCGAGGACGCCGACTTTCGAGCGATCTTCGATGACGACAATGCCATCACCGAGCGCTGGGACTCGTAGGCCCTGAGGACGTCATCGATGCGGGTCTACATCGCCATTGAAGGGCCTTGGGCGTAGCCCCTACAGATCGTCGACCTGGATAATCGACCCGCTGATGAAGTGTCCGACCAGCTCAGTCGCCAAATAGCAGCCCGCGACGGCCTCGTCTCGGGTCATCGGCTCGGTCGGCTCGTCGGTTCCGTGTCGATCGTGCTGGGAGCGGCGCAGTACGTCCACGCGCCGGGCGAGTTCCTCGACGCTGTCCCTGCGGAGGGTGACTTCCCACTGCTCCGGGTGGGCCTTCAGTTCCCCTGAAATCTTGCCCAGCGTGGCAAGCGGATCGTTCGGCGTGACAAGCGGCTTCGCGGCAGCCTCGACCGCCTTCACCGCTTCGCGGTAAGCCTTCGATGGATCGCCGTCGACGTCCGTTGCTTCTTTCCAGGCTTGCTCAAGATGATCGTGGGCCGGTCCCGCGGCAAGGTGGTCCAGCGCTTTCGGGGTCGGACCCGCGAGACGCAGTGCAAGGTGGTTCTCGTCTTCGTCGTAGCGCGCAAGCTTCACTTCCCACCGTGACCCCGGCGCGTCGAGGATGAACTGGAGCGACTCCGCTTCATGGCGCTGAGCCTCTTGTCGCAGCAGAACATCGACCAGCCGGAGCGCGAAATCGTCGTCGGTGTGGAATCGACCGAGGCAATCCTCCACCGCTCGTGATCCGAACTCATCACTCCAATTGAGGGGGTGGTCGAGTGCCAGCTCACGTTCGATTTTCTTGAGCAAGCGAGTGTTCGGATACCTGCCTGGTGGGTCGTAACTGACGAGAAATCCCTCCGCCCAATCCGCGAGCGATTGCCGCAAGTGCGGCGGTATTTCGTGAGTGCTAGCCACCGATCCTTGCCCCCTTCCTTGCCTCCCCTGGCCTACTTCCAGGCTCGATGCCGTTAATTTTGGCTCTACACCTAGTGCCGGAGGAGGGACTCGAACCCCCGACACGCGGATTATTATCGAGCAGCCGCTGGCTCGGTACGAAACGCCTCTGCAACAAGAGCAGCGTCTCCCTCGCGGGGTGCGTAGTGGAGGTACTTCATCGTCGTCTGGATATCCGCGTGGCCCATCCACTCCTGCACACGGCGGATATCGGCCTTGGCGATCATGCGAGTGCCGAACGTGTGGCGGAGGTCGTGGAAGCGGAGTTTGCGGAGTGCGGCGCGCTCAAGGGCTGAGTCGTAGCGACGGCGGAGCGCGCGGCCGTCGAGGTAGCTTCCGGCCTGGCCGACGAAGATGAGGTTGTCATCGCCGGTCCATTGGCGTCTCTGGCCGAGCTTCGCCAGCACTTCGCCGACGTTGGGTGCCATCGGGACCGATCGGACTTTGCCCGACTTCGGCGTCGTAAGGGCACCCTCGGCATAGCTGGCCCGAACACGGATGACCTGGCCGCTGAAGTCGACGTCGCGCCAGCGCAGCGCGAGCAGCTCGCCACGGCGTAGCCCGGTGAACGCGGCGGTCAGGTAGATCGCGGCGTCCTGCTTCGACGCCGCCGCGCGGACAAGTGCCATGACCTCCTCCGGTGAGAAGACATCTATGTCGCCGCTCTGCGGGGTCGGGGGCTTCTCGACTTCGGCGGCGGGATTCCGAGGCAGCCCGTAGATCTTGCGGGCGCGCTTGAAGATCCCATGCATGAGGACGAGTGCCTTCGTCCGCGTGGCTGGCGCTCGGTCGACCCCTGCGATCCATGCCTCGATCATCGGAGTGGTGATCGACTCGATCGGCAGCTCGCCGAAGGTGGGGAGGAGCTGTGATCGCAGGAGCGCCCGGTATCCGGCGATCGTTGATGGCTTGCGGCCGCGGTCGTGCTCGACGTAGCGGAGCCACTCGTCGGCAGCTTCCGCGAAGGTCACATCGGTCTTGACCAGGCCGGGCAGCGTGCCGTCGCGCGCTTCATCGAGCACGTTTCGCAGCCAGTCTTCAGCAGAGTGCTTGGTGAAATAGCCCGCTGCCGGGCGGCCGCGCTCAGACCAGGCGGGGCCGATCTTCCGCTGCACCTGTCGCCCGTCAGGGAGTCGATACTTGGCAAACCACTGCGGGCCGCGCTTTCGCTCGACCCGGAAAACGTGTCCGGAGGGGGGCCTTGGAGGAGCTTGCCGAGGCGTCGCCATGATCCCACTTTAGACCCTTCTTGGGACATATTCGGGACATATTTTTGTCCCTGACGAAGTGCCCTTGTCAAAAAGTGGCTATTTACTGGGCTTTCCAGAGCCGACGCCCGGACTTGAACCGGGGACCCCTTCATTACGAATGAAGTGCTCTACCAACTGAGCTACGCCGGCGGGTGCGACCCATTCTAGGAGGGATCGGCCCGCGGTTCCGTCGCGCCCGGGAAGGATGATCCGCCGATGGCCCGGGAGCGGATATCGAAAGCGCGGGAGGGGAACGAGATCGAGTTCTCGCGGATCGTCGCCTTCAGCGACGGTGTCTTCTCGATCGCGATCACCCTGCTGGTGCTCGGCCTCACCATCGAAAAGCATCTGGACAGCGGCGAATTGGCCAGTGAACTCTGGGACCAGCGGGAAAACCTGCTCGCCTATGCGATCAGCTTCGCCGTGATCGGTCGTTTCTGGCTGGTCCACCACCGCTTCTTCAGCGACGTCACTGGCTTCGATGGCAGACTGATCGGGCTCAACCTGCTCTACCTCGGCTTCATCGTCCTGATCCCCTTCAGCAGCCAGGTGCTGGGCGAGTACGGCGGTCAGACCCCGGCGGTCGCGCTCTACGCCACCAACCTGGCCGCGGTGGTCATGATCGGCATGTACATGGCTGCGGACGCCCGCCGCGCTGGTCTCACCTCGATCGACGACGCCGCCCACCGCGAATCGAGACTGCGCTCGATGTACATCGGCGGCATCTTCCTGATCTCGATTCCGGTCGCCTTCGTCGCCCCGGGCATCACCACGCTGCTCTGGATCGCGCTCTTCTTCGACCCGGCCGGCCGGATCTTCAGTCGCCGCGCTTGACCACGAAGGCGACCGACTCGCCGGGGCGGGCGCAGCTGACGGCGAGGCCACGATCGGTGCGGGCGCCGAGGCAGCGGTAGGAGCGGGTCAGGCAGGAGCTGCGGGAGGCGCCTGGCGGCGGCGCGCAGGAGGGCTCGCGCTGCCACCCGTACATCACTTGTCGCGCCTGCCCGCAAGGAATCCCGGCGGCGCGCAGCTCGGTGGCATCGACGGCGCCGGTGTCACAGCTCCGTGCCGAGGCGCCGATCGGGGCGCTGGGGGCGCCCGCGCCGCTCGCTTGCGGCGGTGCGCCCGTCCCCGTCTGTGTCGATCCCCCCGTGGAGGAAGATGACGAGCCACCGCAGCCGGCCAGCAGCAGGGCGGCGAGGACGGCGGTCGCAATCGGGATGGCGAGCCTCATCGGTCCCGCCAAACCTATCCGCCCGCCGCCTCCACCACCGGCTCGGCCGGCTGCAGCTGCCCGCAGACCGGGCAGCCCGGCTCCGGCACGACCGGCTCGCGCTCGACCTCCATCGTCCGCAGGTCGAAGATGTGGGCGATGCCGAGCGTCGAGGGCGTTGCCAGGCCGGTCAGCAGGTGCATCACGTCAAGCGCCACCTGGCCGCCGATCAGGCCGCAGGCCGGCCCCAGCGTCGCCGCCGGCGAGGGCTTGGCGCGGCGCTGCTCGATCGCGACGTCGAAGAGCGGGTACTGGCGCCGGTAGGCGGTCTCCTGGCAGGCGAAGCAGCCGGTCGTCCCGGGCACGTAGAGCGGCCCGACCCGGGCGATCGGCGGGAAGTGGCTCATCGTGATGTAGGGGATGCCGGCCTCGAAGCAGGCCGAGTTGCACCAGCGCTCGATGTCGTGCGCGGGCCAGTCGGCGGCGTCGATGACGACGTCGGCGCCGGCGATGAAGTCGGCGATCTCGGCCTGGCTCTCCAGCCGCCGCGCCGTCGAGGTGATCCGCATCGCCGAGTTGAAGGCGCGCAGCCGCGCCGTCGCCGCCTCGACCTTGAGCAGGCCGATCTCGGCCTCGCTGAAGAGGACCTGGCGGTTGAGGTTGCTGGCCTCGACCCGGTCGCCGTCGATCAGCCACATCTCGCCGATGCCGATGCTGGCCAGCCAGAGGGCGGCCGAGCCGCCGAGCCCGCCGACGCCGAGCACCGCCACCTTCGCCTCGCGCAGCCGGCCCTGACATTCGGACGGGGTCAGCCCGCGCGGGCCGATGTCGCTGAAGTAGCGGAGCTGGCGGTCGAAACGCGCCAGCTCCGTCGCCGGGAGAAGGTCGTCGTCAGCGGCGTCCTCGACGACGTCCAGCTCCTGCAGCTGGGAGATCGTGTCGGCGACGGCCTCCTCGCCGAACTCCCCGTGCAGCTGCTCGAGCGTGTGCTCGCCGTCGAGTGCCTCGAGCAGCTGCCGTTCCTTCTCGTCCGGCCTCTCGATCCGGATGTCATTGCCCGCGCTCGGCCGCATCAGATAGATGTCACCGTCCGGAGACCCGATCGGCTCCGTCGTCCGCTTGATCCGAGGCCGCAGCACGATCCCCGCCTAGCCGTGCTTGTGGATCGAGATCGCCGGGATCACGGAGGTTCTCTGGTCGAGCTTCATGCGTCAGCCCCCTGTTCGGGATTCTCGACCGGCACCGGGCCCCGGTCGACTCACTGCTTTAGACCGATAAATCGGTTCAAAGGGTTCCTACGGTCAAGTTGATTCCGCCAAATCCCCTGCAATTTCGGCAAAAACGCCCAGTACTGTCCATATCATCAAGCGATCAGAGGTTCCCAACAACTGGAGGTTTCGCGATGGCCCCCGATCCGAAGAGCAAGAGCGCCCCGGCGGGCGATAGCAGTCGCGAGATAGTCGATCAGAAGGTGATCAAAGCCCTCGCGCATCCGGTTCGCGCCCGGGCCCTGGCGATCCTCAACGAACGCGTCGCCAGCCCCAACGAAATCGCCAAGGAGCTCGGGCAGAGCGTCGGGCACGTCAGCTACCACATCAACGTGTTGAAGAAGTGCGAGTGCATCGAGCTGGTCGACACCGCGCCCCGGCGCGGCGCGGTCGAGCATTACTACCGGGCGACCTCGCGCGTCTTCATCGACGACGAAGCCTGGCGCCGGCTGCCCGCCTCGGTGCGCCCGAGCCTGACGGCGACACTGCTGCAGGACCTGGTCGAGGACGCCGGGGGCGCCCTCGACGCCGGCACCTTCGATGCTCGCGAGGATCGCCACCTCGCCTGGACGCCGATGATCGTCGACGAGCAGGGCTGGGGGGACATCAACGAGGCGCTGGCGGCACTGCTGGCGCGCGTGCTCGAGATCCAGGCGGCGAGCGGCGAGCGCCTGACCGCGGCGGGCGAGCCCGGCGTCCAGGTCTCGGTCGCCTCGATGGCCTACGAGACCCCGGCGGGCGGGGACCGGCACGTCGCACCGCCGAAGGACTGAGCCGCGAGCTCCCGGGCCCGCCCGAAGGCGGCGTCGATCATCGGCACGGTCAGCCTGCCGGTGAAGGTGTTCTGCTGGCTGGGGTGAAAGCAGCCGAGCAGTTTCCAGCGGCCGAGGTCGGCCTCGGCGCCGTGGCCGAAGCGCGGCTTGGGCCGCGGCACCTCGACCCCGAGCGAGCGGGCGGCGCGCAGGAAGCCGTCCCAGCCGAAGGCGCCGAGGGCGACGATGACCCGGCAGCGGTCGAGCAGCTCCAGCTCGCGCTCCAGATAAGGGAGGCAGTTGTCGCGCTCGTCGATGGTCGGCTTGTTGGCCGGCGGAGCGCAGCGGACGATGGCGGTGACGTAGGCGTCTTCGAGCCGGAAGCCGTCGCCGGGGTGCTCTGAGAGCGGCCGGTTGGCGTAGCCGGCCCGGTGCAGGGCGGCGTAGAGCCACTCGCCGGAGCGGTCGCCGGTGAACATCCGCCCGGTCCGGTTGGCGCCGTGCGCGGCCGGGGCGAGGCCGACGATCGCGACCCGCGCTGCCGGGTCGCCGAAGCCGCTCAGCGGCTTCGCCCAGTAGTCCTCGCCGCGGTAGCGCCTGGGCGGGTCGGCGGCGCGGGCCTCGCGCCACTCGACCAGCCGCGGGCAGCGGCGGCAGCCGTGGACCTCGGCCGCCAGGGCGACGAGCGCGTCGCCGCGGCCATTGCTCATAGGCTTCGCCACGTCCCCATGACCCCGAACCGAATCACGCGAGGCGGCGCCATGCGCCGCGCCCTGCTCCTCGCCACGGCGAGCGCCGCCACCGCGCTCGCCCTCGCGGCCTGCGGCGGCGGTGGGGGAGGGACGACGACCGCGATCCCCGACAAGGCCGCCGACGCCGAAACCCTCGACAATGTTCTCAGCCGCGAGATGGCCGCGATCGGCGCCTACGACGCGGTGCTCCCCAAGCTCCGCGGCCCAGTGCTGGCAAGCGCCCGCGAATTCCGGGCCTCCGAACAGGAACACGTCGATGCCGTCGTCAAAGCCCTGCGCGGGCTCGGCGAGAAAGCCGAACCCGAGGAAGAAGAGATCGAAAGCGAGGGCCTCGAGACCCAGGCCGACGCGCTCGAGTTCCTCTACGAAGTCGAAAGCGTCTCCATCGCCGGGGCCCTTCGCGCGATCTCCCATCTCACCGCGCCCTGGCCGCGTTCGCTGCTCGGCTCGGTCGCCGCCGACCAGGCCCAGCACCTGGTGCTGCTGCGGCGGGCGCTTGGCGCCGACGCTGCGGAATCCATCCCAGGGGCGTTCGAGGATGGCACCGCCCCCGCGCCGTCGGCGAAGATGCGCGAATGACCGGCCCCCTCTACGCGATCGGCCGCTTCTGCTCGCGTCACCACTGGCCGGTCATCGCGGTCTGGGTCGTGCTCGCGATCGCCCTGGTCGCGATCGGCAACGCCGCCGGCAGCAAGACCAGCGAAAACCTCACCCTCCCCGGCACCGACTCCACGGTGGCGACGGAACTGCTGGAAGAAAACCTGCCCGAACAGGCCTACGGCAGCAACCCGCTGGTCTTCGAAGCCAAGCACGGGAAGCTGGGCGAACCGAAGTACGCCACCGCGGTCGCCGAAACCGTCAAGCGCCTGGAAGCGTTGCCCGACGTCAACTCGGCTGTCAGCCCGCTGAGCCCGGCCGGCGCCAACTTCCTCAGCAAAGACGGGACGGTCGGCTACACCCCGGTGGTCCTCGGCGAAGGCCCGGGCGAACTCGACGAAGCGAAGGCGCAGCGTGTGCTCGACGCGGCCCAGCCCGCCCGCGCCGCCGGTCTGCACACCTCGGTCGGCAGCTACGTCGGCCAGCAGCTCTCCAAACCCTCGACCGAGGTCAGCGAGGCGATCGGGCTCGCCGCCGCGGTGATCATCCTGCTCTTCGCCTTCGGCACCGCGACGGCGATGATGCTGCCGATCGTCTCCGCCGTGATCGGGCTCGCCTGTGCGCTCTCGATCATCCGCCTGCTCGAGCACGTGATCCAGGTGCCGGGGGTCGCCTCGACCCTGGCGACGATGATCGGCCTCGGGGTCGGGATCGACTACGCGCTCTTCATCGTCACCCGCCACAAACTGCAGCTGGCCGACGGGATGGACCTCTACGAGTCGATCCCCCGCGCCACCGCGACCGCCGGCGGCGCCGTCGTCTTCGCCGGCTTCACCGTGGTCATCGCCCTCTGCTCGCTCGCCTTCGCCGGGATCCCCCTGGTCAGCACGCTCGGCTTCACCGCGGCGATCGCCGTCGTCATCGCGGTCTGCGCCGCGGCGACGCTGCTGCCGGCGATGCTCGGCGCGCTCGGCCCCCGCATCAACTCGCTCAGCATCCGCCGCGGCAAGGGCAACCCCGAGGACGCCGAGCCGCACGGCTGGCGGCGCTGGGCCGAACGCGTCGCCGCGCGGCCCTGGCTCTCGGCGATCGCCGCGCTGATCGTGCTGATCGTGCTGGCCCTGCCGATCTTCCAGCTCGAGCTCGGCCAGAACGACATCAGCGCCCTGCCCAAGGACACGACCTCGCGCCAGGCCTACGAAGGCCTGACCAAGGGATTCGGCCCGGGCGTCAACGGGCCGCTGCTGATCGCCTCCGAATTCAAGTCGCCGCAGGAAGCGAAAACGGTGCTGCCGAGCCTGCAGAAAGAGATCGGCACCACCGGCGACGTCGCCGCCGTGACCGAACCGAGCTTCGACGAAGCCGGCACGGTCGCCGTCTTCACGGTGATCTCGAAATCGACGCCGTGGGCGGACGCGACCGTCAGCCTGGTCGAAAACCTCCGGGACACGGTGATCCCGAAGACGCTGAAGGGGACCGGCACGCAGTCCTACGTCGGCGGCCAGACCGCCGGCTACATCGACCTCGCCGCCCAGATCGCCGACAAGCTGCCGCTGATGATCGCGATCGTCGTCGCGCTCAGCTTCTTCGTCCTCCTGATCGCCTTCCGTTCGCTGCTCGTGCCGATCAAGGCCGCGGCGATGAACCTGATCTCGGTGGCCGCCGCCTACGGGGTGGTGACGGCGGTCTTCCAGCTCGGCTGGGGCTCGTCGCTTATCGGCCTCGACCACGCGATCCCGATCGTCAGCTTCGTGCCTCTATTGATGTTCGCGATCCTCTTCGGGCTCTCGATGGACTACGAGGTCTTCCTGCTGACGCAGATGCGCGAGCACTTCACCGAGTACGGCGACGAGCGCCGCGCCGTGGTCGAAGGGCTGGCCAACACCGGCCGGGTGATCACCTCGGCGGCGGCGATCATGGTCTGCGTCTTCACCAGCTTCGTCCTCAACGGGGACCCGGTGGTGAAGGAGTTCGGAGTCGGCCTGGCGATCGCGATCGCGATCGACTCGACCCTGGTCCGCTGCCTGCTCGTCCCCGCGGTGATGGTCCTGCTCGGCAAGCGCGCCTGGTGGCTGCCGGGCTGGATGGAGCGGATCGTCCCCCACATCAGCATCGAGGGCGAGGAGTACTTCGCCGCCCGCGACGCCAAGCTCGCCGCCGACGGGCCGATAAGTAGCGCCGGAGGCAACATTTCGGCCCATCGGCCACCGGATCTCGGCGACTGAGGCATGTTCCCGCTCAACCTGCCGAATGCGCTGACTCTGCTGCGCATCCTGGCGGTGCCGGTGGTGGTGGTCGCGTTGCTGGGGGAGTCGCCGAACGGGGACGAGTTCGCCGCCGCGGTCTTCGCCCTGGCGGCGCTGACCGACGGGCTCGACGGCTACTTTGCCCGCTCCCGTAACTCCGTCACCACCTTCGGCAAGCTGATGGACCCGCTCGCCGACAAGCTGCTGATCATCGGCGCCCTGGTCTCGCTGGTCTCGCTGAACCGGCTCGAAGCCTGGGTGGCGATGGTGATCATCGCCCGTGAGGTCGCGGTCACCATCCTCCGCACGATCGCCGCCGAGCGCGGCCTCGTGATCGCCGCCAGCTGGCTCGGCAAGCTGAAGACGGTTTTGCAGATCGCCGCCGTGATCGCCCTGATCGTCGCCAACCCCGCGCCACTCGGCGTCAACCTGCTCGTCTACGCCGCCCTGATCGTCACCGTCGTCAGTGGCGCCGACTACTTCTTCGGCCTCCGCCGCCGCATCGAGCAGCAGCAGAAAGAACGCGCCGGCGCCATCCCCAACTGACGGTCAGTTGGCGGGGTGCTCGAGCCAGTCGCGCATCGAGGCGTGGCGCGCCTGACGTTCGCCGCTGGCGAGCTCGGCGCGAAGCTCGCCCAGGGTCCCGTAGCGCTCCGCCACCACGTTGTGGCGGTGGATCGTCTCGAGGTTCTCCTGGCGGGCCATCACGAAGGCCTCGTCGGGCAGGTCGGGGTAGCCCTCGACCACCTGGCGCACCATCTCGCGCACGCAGTCCTCGACGAAGCGCGGGTTTTCGTGCGCCTTGACGACGACCGACATCTCGTCGGGGCGCTTCATCAGCTCATAGATCTCCGAGCTCATCGAGCTCTCGACGATCCGCAGCAGCTCCGGCGCATCGATCCAGGAGGGGCCGCCCTCGGGGCAGCCGACGTGGAGGGTGCCGATCCCGCGCTGGTTGTGGGTCGCGATCGGGACCACGTCGATCACCCGCTCGATCTGCTCCGGCCCGAAGCCCTCCGCCGCCAGCCGTTCGCGCGACAGCCCGGCGACCATCTCCTGAGCGCAGGGGCAAGCGGTCATCCCCTGGGCCTGGACGCCCGTCAGCGTCCGCGTGCCCTGCTCGGAGGCGACCGCGGTGCCGAAGAGGACGTAGATCTCCTGGGTGCTCTTGCCGCTCTCCGGGGTCGAGACCGTCTCCGGGTAGCGCGCCGTGACCGAGACCTCGGCCCGCAGCCCGCCCTGGCGCTCGCGCACCCGCTGGGCGACGTGGGCGGCCAGCACCTCGGCCCTGAAGGCCTCGCCGAGCACGACCTCGTCGATCGCCTCGCCGACGATCTCCTCGAAGCGGGACATGTGCACACCCGCCTGCTGGGGATCGAGGTCGACGAAGCACTCGAACTCGGCGTAGAAGAGGTTCTCGCCGCCGCCGGCCTTGACCCGGATCACCTTCTCAACCCCGGTGACGCCGACCCGCGAGAGGCTCACCTGCGTCGCCGGCACGGAGGCCTGGACGTCGGGCACGGCTGGGCTGGCGGTGGGCTGGCTGGCCATCGGCTTATGAAGCGTAAGCGACGGCGGGGGCCGGCGCCTCACCCCAATGCGGAGATTTATCCGCCTATACTTCGATGCGCCGGTGCGTCTGCGCCGGCTCCATGGGAATGGGGGAGACAGTTGCAGTGGAGGGAATGACCATCGAACCGTTGGAGACGGCGACCGACGTCATCGATCGCGGTGCGGGTGAGAGCCCGATATTGGAGATCGAGGAGCTGCGCGGGCTGATCGCCCTCGGCCGTGAGCGCGGCTACCTGACCTTCGAGCAGATCGCCTCCACCCTCGAGGAGGTCGAGATAACCAAGGAGCAGGTCTCCGGCCTGCACGCGCACCTCGTCGAGCACGGCGTCGACGTCATCGCCGAGGACGGGGTCAGCGCCTACAAGGAGCAGCGCGGCGCCGAGTCCAACGGGCAGCCGAAGAAAGAAGAGCTCGACCTGACGGTGGAGCCGAGCCTCGACTCGCTGCGCCTCTACCTGCGCTCGATCGGCCGGGTCGAGCTGCTGACGGCCGCCCAGGAGGTCGAACTGGCGAAGCGGATCGAGCGCGGCGACATGCTGGCGAAGCGGCAGATGGTCGAGGCCAACCTGCGCCTCGTCGTCTCGATCGCGAAAGGCTATCTGGGGCGCGGCCTCAGCTTCCTCGACCTGATCCAGGAGGGCTCGCTGGGGCTGATCCGGGCGGTCGAGAAGTTCGACTACCGCCGCGGCTACAAGTTCTCCACCTACGCCACCTGGTGGATCCGCCAGGCGGTGACCCGGGCGATCGCCGACAAGGCGCGGACGATCCGCATCCCCGTCCACATGGTCGAGAAGCTGAACCGGGTCGCCCACGTCGAGCGCCAGCTGGTCCAGAAGCTGGGCCGCGAGCCCGAGGCGGGGGAGATCGCCGAGGAGCTGCGCTGGTCCGTCTCCGACGTGCGGGACATCCTCCGCGTCGCCCAGCAGCCGGTCTCGCTGGAGAAGCCGATCGGCGACGAGGACGAATCCGAGCTCGGCGATTTCGTCGCCGACGACGCGGTTCTCGAGCCCTTCGAGGAGGCCAGCGAGCACCTGCAGAAAGAGGGCGTGCAGCGGGCGCTGGAGGCGCTGCCCGACCGCGAGCGCCAGGTGATCGAACTTCGCTACGGCCTCTCCGGCACCGAGCCGCTGACCCTGGAGGAAGTGGGGCGGACCTTCGGGGTCACCCGCGAGCGGATCCGCCAGATCGAGAACAACACGCTGAAGAAGCTGCAGCGCCTGCCCGAGGCGCAGATGCTGCGCGAAGCGAGTTAGCCGCGCTTCAGCGCGGCTCGAGCACGAAGACCGAGGGCTCGCGCTCCATCTGCTGCTTGTAGTCGTCGAAGCCGGCGTACTGCTCGTTGTGCTTGCGCCAGAGGTCGTCGTGCTCGGCGCCCTCGGCGATCCGGGCACGGACCGGTTGCCGCTTGCAGCCGATCTCGATCTCGGCCTCGGGGTTGGCCTTCAGGTTGAGCGACCAGGCCGGGATCCTGGCGTTGCCGGCGTTGGTGTTGATCAGGCTGACGCCGTCGCCGTCGGCCAGGTAGACGACCGGCGCCGTGCGCGGCTCGCCGGATTTGCGCCCGGTGGTGGTGAGCAGGAGGACCGGCGCGCGACCGACCTTGCCGCCGATGCGGCCACCGCTGAGCCGGTAGAGCGGGACGTTGAGCTTCCCCGTCCAGCGCAGCCCGCGGGCGCCGAGCGACATCGAGATCCGCGAGTAGAAGTGGTCGCTCGGCACGAAGTCAAGTATCCCACCCCTTAGAGTGGCCGCAATGGCCGATCCGCATCCCTTCCGCATCGCCGCCGAAGCGAAGGACGTCGAGCTGATGACCGAGACGCTGCGCGAGGATGTCGTCCTCCACAGCCCGATCCTCTTCCGCGGCTTCGAGGGCCGCGACATGGTCGGCCAGGTCCTGACCCACGTCGCCGCCACCCTCGAGGGCCTCGCCTACGTCGACGAGATCGCCGACGAGAACACCGTCTGCCTTCGCTTCAAAGCCAGGGTCGGCGACCGTGAGCTGGAGGGCATCGACTTCCTCGAGCTCGACGACGACGGCAAGGTCGTCGAGCTGACCGTCTTCATGCGCCCGCTGTCGGCGATCAACACGTTCAACGAGCAGATGAAAGCGCGCCTCGAAGCGGCGCAGGCTTAGTCGGCGACCCGCTCCGACTCCTTAGGTTCGAGCGGCTCGATCCGCTCGAATATCACTCGACCAACGCCATCGGAAGAAGCGTGCAGTCGATCGCCTGCACTCAATCCCGCGCCCCGAAAAGCGACGCTCGGGATGGTGACTTGGTGTTTCGACGAGATCCGCGTCCGCTGGAACCTGAGCGGAGTGGATGTCTCGGCGTCGGCGCCAGCAGGCTGCTGAGGCGATGGGGGGGGTGGGACTCGAACCCACTCAAGCAGTGCTACCGGCTTTACAGGCCGGCCCGGCTCTCCAAGCTCCGGCGCCCCCCCTCGTTGGGGCGGCAATTCTAGACGTGCCGGCGAGTCTGGGTAGACCACCTGATCGATTGGGGTGCCTCGCTCGATCTCGAAGCCAGCGTAGGTCGGCGCGCCAAGCGCGACTTGGCTTTGCGCCTCTATGGCCTGAGCGGGAATCATCCACCTCCGCCCGTCACCGACCAGGGCGAACAGGTAGTCGACTTTTTGGGGATCGAATTGCTTGGTAGCGCCACTCCAGCTCTGGTTGCCGCCACGCGTCGCGATGCTCACGTTCCACCGCTCGCGTCCCTTTGGAGTACTTACGCGCAGGGTCGATGTCTTCACCTGAATCCGCACCAGCCGGCCATCGAAGTCCGCCATCAGGTCGACATCTGGACTGTGGCTCATAGGCGTCCAAACCAGCGCACCCTTGCTCGCCAACCACTCCATCGCCGAGAACTCGCCCAGGTCGCCCTGAACCCGACGATTGACGGCCCGCTTTCGCCGGTGAGGGGCGGCGACTGTCTGTGAATTCATCACGAACGCATGTTCGCAAACAACTCAGACAGAAAGTTGCGCCTTGAATCTCGGTGCCGCGAATGCGAAAGGATGGGGCGGTGAACTCGGACTCGCTCGCCGATCGCGTCATCGCCATCGCCGGTGTCGGCGGTGGGCTCGGGCCGCTTGTGGCGGCTCGGCTCGCCGAGGGTGGGGCGACGGTGGCGGGGACGGATCGCAACCCGGAGACGCTCGCCTCGATCGGCGCCGGCCTCGGCATCGGCGAGCGCTGGGACGGGCGCGCGGTCGATCTGCTCGACGAGGAGGCCGTGCGCGGCTGGTGCGCGGCGCTGGTCGAGCGCTTCGGGCGGGTCGACGGGCTGGTCCACCTGGTCGGTGGCTGGCGCGGCGGGCAGCCGCTGCACGAGGCGCCGCTCGCCGACTGGGATCTGCTCCACGACCTGCTCGTCCGCACCGTCCAGCACACCACCCGCGCCTTCCACGATCAATTGGCGGCCAGCGAGCACGGCCGCTTCGTGCTCGTCTCCGCCAAGCAGGCCCAGGCGCCGACCAACACCAACGCCGCCTACGCCGCGGCGAAGGCCGCCGCCGAGGCCTGGACCCTCGCCTTCGCCGACGGCTTCGAGCCCGGCGGCGCCACCGCCAACATCGTCGTCATCGACGCCCTCCTCACCCCGCGCATGCGGGAGGAGAACCCGGGCAAGGACTTCCCCACCTTCACCCCCGCCGAGCACGTCGCCGAGGCGATCGCTTTTCTCTGCTCCGATGCGGGAGAAAAGATGAACGGTCAGCGGCTCCCACTTACCATGGCCTGATGAGCCCGCGGCCCAAACGCCCGAAAACCCCCGAGGGCAAGATGACGATCGGGGAGTTGGCGCGGCGCACGGGCATGACCGTCCGCAACATCCGCGCCCACCAGACCCGCGGCCTGCTGCCGCCACCCGACGTCCAGGGCCGCACCGGCTATTACGGCGACGAGCACGTCGCCCGGATCGAGCTGACCCGCGAAATGCAGGCGGAGGGGCTGAACCTGGAGGCGATCCGCCGCGTGCTCGAGAGCACCGAGGGCTCCTCGGCGGAGATCGTCGACTTCGCCCGCGCCGTGCGCGCCCCGTTCGAGGACGAGACACCGGAAATCTTCGAGCCGGCGGAGCTGGCCGAGATCTGGGGGGCGAAGGAGCTCGACCCGAAGCTGATCCGCCGCGGCGAGAAGCTCGGCATCCAGCGTGAGCTGCCCGACGGCAAGATCGAGGCGATCAGCCCGCGCCTGCAGCGCGCCGGGGGCGCTCTGGTCGAGCTCGGCATCAGCCCCGATGCGGTGATGGCCACCGCCGACAGGCTGCACCACCACGGCGAGGGAGTCGCCCGCGTCTTCGTCGACCTCTTCGTGAAGGAGATCTGGGAGCCGTTCGACAAGGCCGGCCGCCCCGAGGAGGACTGGCCGAAGGTCCGCGAGGCGCTCGACAAGATGCGCCCGCTCGCCTCCGACGCACTGCTGGCGATGTTCCAGATCACGATGGGCGACGCGACCGAAAAAGCTGCCGAGCGCACCCTCCGCGACGCCGCCAAGCCGGCCAGGTCGAAGCGCTCCAAGCGCCGCAGTCGCTGAGCCGGCGCCCCCTGGTCAGCCGGGGACGATCGTCTTCATCGCTTCTTCGAGTTCAGAGACGCCGTAGGCGCCCTCGATGCGGTCGCGGATGACCCCGTTCCTGCCGACCAGGAAGGTCCAGGGCTCGGTCGGCAGCCCGAACGCCTTCAGCTGTGGGCGGATCCCCTTGCTCGGTTCGTTTTCGACGTAGACCTCCTGGTGGATGAAGTCGGCCCTGCCTTCGTACTCGTCGGCGACCTGCTGGGCGACGTCGACGACCGGGCCGCAGACGCGGCTCTGGCAGAGCGCCGGCGTCGCGAAGACGAGCACGACCGGCTGCTTGCCGACGACTTCGGCGAAGTCGACCTTGTGCATCTGGTCGGGCGGGACCCGGGTGTCGATCTTCGCCAGGTCACCACCGACCTCGGCCGCGGTCAGCGTGTGGATGTGCGGCGGCCTCTGGCCGACCCGCGGGATCCGGGGGTACTGGCCGACGGTCGGGCTCGGCACCCGCGAGGCTTCCAGCCCGTGCGGCCCTTTGAGCATCGCGATCCCCAGCCAGGCCCCCTTGCGGTCGAAGTCGACCTTGGGGACGACGTAGACCGTCTTCGCCTCACCCGGCACTTCGCTGGTCTGGGCCCGGTAGGCCGGCTTGGTTTCCAGCGAGGTCACCTGCGCCGGCAGCGGCCCCTGGACCGGGCCGTGGCCGTCCTTGGCGAAGTACAGGGCCGCATCGGCGTCGCTGACCTGTTCGTTGCCAACCGTGAAGACCCCGAAGGGGTAGCGGTTCTCGCCCTGGTCGAAGGCCTGGGCCGCCGGCGCGATCACCAGCTTGGTCTGCCTGGCGCCGGAATCCTGGAGGATCTGCGAGATCGTCTTGCCCCTGGCCGAGGGGAACTCGGTCGCCGGCGGCGCCGGGCGAGCCGAGTCGCCGGAGCTGCCGCAGCCCGCTACGAGCGCGGCCAGCGCGCAGGTGAGCAGGCCCAGGGCGAGGATGGGGCGGCGGCCGCTCACCCGCGGCAAGCTACAGGCAGCGGCTAAACGTCTCTTACAAGGGGACCGAGTCGAATCCCCGGCCGTGGGTACTAAGAAGGGATGCGATTCGCACCGGGAAGCCTGATCACCGTCCTCGTCCTGCTGACCCTGACCTCTCTGCCGGGGGAGGCCGGCGCAAGCTCACCTGCTGCGCCCAGCTGCGCGGAAGGCCCGGCGACGGTCGGCGATACAACCATCGGCACTCCCTGCGCCGACGTCATTGTCGTCCCGCCCGGAGTCGAGAAGGTCGAGGGCGGCGGCGGCAACGACACGATCGTCCCGGCCCCGATCGCCGCCGGCGAAACGTGCCCCGAAGGCTGTCACCTCGGCGTCGGCAGCCAGACCTTCGAAGGCGGCCCCGGCAACGACATCGTCTTCGGCGACCGTGGCAACGACATCCTCCGCGGCGGCGAAGGCAACGACCGCCTCTACGGCGGCATCGGCGATGACCTGCTCGAAGGCGGCCCCGGCGAAGACGTCCTCTCCGGTGGCTTCGGCGCCGACGGGATCGACGGTGGGCCCGGCAACGACTACGTCCGCGGCGATGGCACCCAGGACGAAATCGTCGACACCGGCCCGTCGACCGACGTCGACACGCTCAGCTACTCGACCGGCACCGAGCCCGGCTTCACTCGCCCCGTCCCCAATCCCGGCTTCCCGGGCCAGGGCGGCGAACGCGGCGTCTACCTCGACCTCTCCGCGAACATCGCCGACAACGGCGTCGCCCCCAACGGCGGCGGCGTCGACCAGATCGAAGGCTCGGACTTCGAGCGCATCGTCGGCTCGCCCTTCTCCGACTACATCGCCGGCTCCAAGCCCGGGCAGCAGATCTACGGCGGGGGAGGGGCCGACGTCCTGGTCGGCAAAGGCGCCGGGACCCAGCTGTTCGGCGGTGCCGACGGCGACGACTGCGCCGGCGAAGGCACCGCAAGCGGATGCGAGTCGACGTTGGCAGAAGGAGCTGTGAAAGTCCGTGACACGTCGAAGGTGAGCGTCGGCCTGATGGCCCCGGGCGAACCCGGCGAAGGCCAGCTCTACCTCGTTGGCAGCAGCGGGGACGACACGGTCACCGTCTCCTACTCGCCCACCGCGCTCAGCTTCCACCTCTCCGGCGGCTCCTTCGACACCAGCGCCGCGGACGCCGCGGGCTGCACATTCACCGGCAGCGAAGCGACATGCCCGCTGCAGGGCGCGCTCGACTCGGTGCTGATCGCCGGCATGGGCGGCGGCGACACCCTCAACGGCGAAGGCCTGCCGGAAACCACCTCGCTGGTGGTCAGCGGCGGCCCCGGCAACGACACGGTGACGGGAGGGGAGGCGAGCGACGACACCCTCGCCGACGGTCCCGGCAACGACACCCTCCACGGCCTCGGCGGCGACGATGCCCTGCTCAACAACGAAGGCTCCGACAGCCTCTTCGGCGAAGCCGGCAGCGACCTCTTCCTCTCCAACGAGATCTGCGAAGGCGACCGCATCGACGGCGGCGAATTCGACCGCGACAACGCCTCCTGGGCGAAGTTCGGAGAAGGCGTCGAGGCCCGCCTCGACCAGGGCCTCGCCGGGCGCCCCGGCCCCGGCGGCGAAGTGCAGTGCGCCGGCGGCACGCCGGACTCGCTGACCGGGGTCGAGGACCTCGAGGGGACCGCCTCGGCGGACGTCCTCTACGGCGACGCCGAAGGCAACCAGCTGCTCGGCCACCTCGGCCCCGACACCTACTTCAGCGGCGGCGGCGAAGACACGATTCTCGCCAACTCGGGCGACTTCGACCCGGTCATCGACTGCGGCGAAGAAGAAGACACGGCCATCATCGACCGCGCCCCCTTCGGCGACGTCGCCGCCGCCGACTGCGAGAACGTCTTCGAAGCCGACCCCAACAACTTCCGCAACCTGACCAGGCTGCCGCGCCCGGTCGCCCCGGCGCCGCCGAAGGCCGACACCAAACCGCCGCGGACCAGGCTCACGGCCCACCCCCGGAAGCTGATCGAGGTGCGCGGCTCGAGGCGCCGCGTCGTCTTCCGCTTCGCCTCCAACGAGCGCGGCTCGAGCTTCCGCTGCAAGCTCGACCGCAAGCCCTACCGCCCCTGCGCCTCGCCCCGCGCCTACACGGTGGCGCCCGGCCCTCACACGTTCCGCGTCGCCGCCACCGACGCCGCCGGCAACGCCGACCCGACCCCGGCCCTGTTCCGCTTCCGCGTCACCCGCCGCCGAGGTTGAGCACTGTGGGTGCTGGGACGACTACAAGTCCTCAACCTTGAGGAATGACGTTCGCAGCCACTGCGCTCATCAGCGAGTCGGGCGTGGGGTTCGTCCCGGCGGGCTCAGATCGCGCTCGAACCGGTCGAGCCGATCGAAGAGTCCGACGCACTCCCATGCTCGGTTGCGTCGCCCGACTGTCGTCTGTCGAAGCACGCCCGCCTGCTCGAGTCGGTGGACGGCGAGCCGTGCCCGCTCCTCCGTGCCCCCGAGCAGTTGCGCCGCCGTCTTGAGATTGATGATCGGCTGCGACGGCAGCAGCTCGATCAATCGTCGTGGGCCTGAGTCCGTACGTGGATTGCCCGCCTGTCCCATCCAGTGGCGCTGCAGCTCTGCGACGCCGGCGGCGAACTCGCGAGCCCCGGTCGAGGCTCGGAACAGTGCGTCGAGGAAGACGCTGTACCAGTCGTCCTCCTCGCCGGTCCGCCAGCTCGTCAGCCCGGCGACGTAGCGGTCGGCCTCTCCCGCCAGGGCGAGGCTGACGGGAGGGAGGTAGGCCTTGGCGAGGCCGCGACGGCGGAGGATGATGAGAATCAGGGCCCGTCCCACACGGCCGTTGCCGTCGAAGAAGGGATGGATCGTCTCGAATTGGACATGCGCGATGGCCGCCTGGATCGCCGCTGGGACATCGACGCGGTTGCAGAAGGCGCAGAGGTCGTCGAGCAGCTCCGGCACGAACTCCGGTGGGGTGGGAATGAACTCAGCCGTCCGCGGGCTTGAAGCAGCCCCGCCGATCCAGCTCTGCTCCTCGCGAATCTCACCTCCGAAGCGCTCATCGCGCGTGCCCTCGAAAAGGATCCGGTGAACTTCGAGCAGGTGCTCTGGCTGTAGGGACTCGACACTGCCGGCAAGGTCGACGGCTCGCTCCAGGGCGCGGATGTTGGCGAGCACGCTCTGGGCGGTGATGTCATGCGTCTCCGCCGAGAACGCGGCCTTCGCCAACCGGCGATGGGAAAGCACGAGCCCCTCGATACGCGATGACGCGACCGACTCCGCGCGGAGAAGCTGGCGTGCGAGCGTCTCGAAGTTGTCGAGCTCGGGCGGCTCGTCGTTCAGCTCGTGGCAAGCCAGTTCTGCGCTGGCGGAAGCGGCCGCGACGTCGGACTCGAGCAGGAAGCCCTCGTCGGCGATCTTCGCCGGGACACAGGCGCGGTAGGTAAAGCCGCGTCGCGCCGCTCGCCCGCCGAGGACCTCCATGTGCGGATCCCAGGTGCGCTCGACCAGAGCTCCCCGGCCCGGTGAAATCTCAGCCGCGGCAGCCACGATGTTGGTCCAAAGTTAATCTCATAAGTTTGGATTATAGGGCAATCGCCCAAACTTACGGGCGAGTCGGGAAGACAAAGTTAAGCCAACAACTTTGCTTATAGGAAGCAACGCCCAAAGATACGGCCCATCTCGCAGGGAGAGCGCGCCGCCAAGGCTGAGCCCGATGCGCCGTCGCTACTGTTGGGTCCGGAGCAGGAGCGCGATCGAGCACTACCGATAGGAGCGAGATGAGCAAGGTCGTCTACACCGCGGAGGCACACGTGACCGGAGGCCGCGCCGAGGGCCACGGCCGCAGCAGCGACGGCGCTCTCGAGGTCGACCTCCGCACCCCGACGGAGATGGGTGGTGAGGGTGGAGGCACCAACCCCGAGCAGCTCTTCGCGGTCGGTTACGCCGCCTGCTTCGAGGGTGCCCTGGCCGCTGTCGCGCGGCGCCAGAAGGTCGAGGGCGGGGACGTCGAGATCGACTCCAAGGTCAACCTGATCACCGCCGAGGACCGCAGCTTCGGCATCTCGGTCGAGCTGCACGTGAGCCTGCCCTCGGTCGAGGGCGACGATGCGATCGAGCTGGTCCGCGCCGCCCACCGGGTCTGCCCCTACTCCAACGCCACCCGCGGCAACATCGAGGTCGTCCTGACCGCCAACGGCGCCCCGGTCGACGTCTGAGGCGCTAGGCCGACCCGCCCTCGACGCAGCCCTTCAGCTTCTCCGGCATCGAGTCGATCAGCTGGCCGCGCAGCACGCCGACGACCGGCCCGCGAATGACCATGCCGAGCACTCGGCCGAGGTCGACCTCCAGCCGGTAGGTCACCGCCGTCCGCCCCTCGCCGAGGTCCTCCAGCTCCCAGGCGCCGTCGACCGACTTCAGGTCGCCGTCCTCCTGGGTCCAGGAGATCAGGGTCGGTGGCTCGTAGCTGAAGCGCATCTCCGCGCCCAAGGTGCGCACCTTGGCGTCGGTCTCCATGTGGACCAGCGCCTGCTCGCCGCCGTCGCGCTCGAGGCATTCCGCGACCTTGATCTCCGGCTGCCAGCGTGGCGAGCCCTCGACGTCGGCGGCGATCGCGAAGACCGCGTCGATCGGTGCCTCGATCTCGGTGCGGGCGGAGCCGGCGATCGTGCCCATCGCCGCAGCCTACGTCGCCCGCACGGGCTTGCCAACCCGCCCGCCCGGCTTGCCAACCACTCGCCCGGGGTAGAGTCGCCGCATGCCGCTCTGGATCACCCGCCGCGCCGTCCCCGCCGTCTGGAGGCGGATCCCCTGGAAGATGGTCTGGACCGTCGTCGTCTGGCTCGGCTCCAAGGGCAAAGAGCGGGTCAGCGAGAACCTCACCCAGAGGGAGCAGAGCGAATTCTGGAGCCTGCTGAAGAAGTCGAAGGGCCGCCCCGGCGCCCTTTCCCAGCGCGATCGCACCCGGATCAAGAACATCACCGGCAAGGCAATCCGCGGCAGCTAGGCACCCGCGGGTCGAGTCGAGACTGACGGAACGGACAAGGGGGAGCGGAAAGACACTCCGCTCTAAAGTCTTTCGTCTGGAGGGTGCGCCGGCCCAGGCGCGAAGAGGTGGGGATGCCAAAGAAACCTCGCCTCACCTATGCGAATGTCGTCTCGACCGTGGCCCTCTTCCTCGCCCTCAGCGGCGGCGTCGCCTTCGCGGCGAGCAAGATCCACACCAACGGCATCTTCAAGCGCGCCGTCACCAGCGGCAAGCTCGCGCTCGGCGCCGTGCGCAGCAACCAGATCGCCGACGGCGCGGTCAGCGCCCCGCAGATCGCCGCTGGGACGATCGGCTCGAAGCAGATCGGCGCCGCCGCGGTCGCTCCCTCCAACCTCCAGTTCCCGACCTACTTCGCCGCCAGCCCGCTTGGCGGCACCGCTTCCATCCCCAGCGGCGAACAGGTTGCCTATCCGCTCGGCGACTCCACCTGGACTCAGAAACCCGGCCAGCTCAACGTCGTCTTCGGCGGCGTCGTCGCGACGCTCGCCTACGACGGCGAAGGCGAAGGGTCCTGCCGGGTCTTCTTCGGGATCTCCGTCAATGGGCAGCAGGCTGGCGGGGGCGAAGTATCGACCGGCTCGACCGCGCTCCAGCAGGTGGAACAGAGCCTCGGCGCCCAGCCGGAGGTCGACCCGACGTCCCCCGTCACGAATCAGCTGACGGTCCAGCTCGGCTCCAACGGGGACTGCACTCCCGCCTCGGCCGTCGACTCGACCCGCTTCCGGGTGCTCGACTTCGGCTGAGCCCACGCCCGGCGCCGAGCGGCCGGCCCCGGCGGGCCGCTCGGCTACCGTCTTTGCAGTGACCGCCGACCTCCGCCTCAGCGTCCTCGACCAGACTCCGGTCTCGGAGGGTTCGAGCGCGGCGCAGGCGCTGCGCAACTCGATCGACCTGGCGCGCCTCGCCGACGGGCTCGGCTACCACCGCTACTGGGTCGCCGAGCACCATGGGGGAGGGCTGGTCGCCGGGCCGTCTCCGGAGGTGCTGATCGGCCCGATCGCCGCGGCCACCAGCCGCATCCGGGTCGGCAGCGGCGGTGTGATGCTGCCCCACTACAGCGCCCTCAAGGTGGCCGAGAGCTTCGGCGTCCTCTCCGGCCTCTTCCCGGGGCGGATCGACCTCGGCATCGGGCGCGCGGCCGGAACCGACCCGATGACCACGCACGCGCTCCAGCGCGATCGCTCGCACGCGATGCCGGACGACTTCCCGGAGCAGCTGGCGGAGCTGCTCGCCTACTTCGAGCGCAGCTTCGACGGCGGCCACCTGGCCCGCCTCGCCGAGACGCTGCCCGGGGAGCCAGAGGTCCCGGAGCCGTGGCTGCTCGGCTCCTCGGAGCAGAGCGCGCTCTGGGCGGGGGAACTGGGCCTGCGCTACGCCTTCGCCGACTTCATCAATCCCCGCGGCGCGCCGATCGCAGAGACCTACCGGCGCGGCTTCGTCGCCGGCAAGCGGCTGGCCGGGCCGCGGCTCGCGGTCGCCGTCCGCGCGGTCGTCGCCGAGACCGATGAGGAGGCACGGCGGCTCTCGGCCAGCTGGCGCATGGCCTTCGGCCTGCTGCGCCGCGGTCACCTGATCCCGGTGCCGCCGCCGGAGAAGGCCGAGCGCTACCTCGAGCTCCACGGCGACGAGCTCGAAGGGCCGGCGAGCGATCCCGACCGGCTCTCCGGGACCCCGGCCAAGGTCGGCGCCGAAATCCGCGAGATCGCCGCCGCCTACGGTGCCGAGGAGGCGATCGTGGTGACGATCACCCACGACCACCAGGCCCGCCGCCGCTCCTATGAGCTGCTCGCCGCAGAGTTCGGGCTCGGCGAGGTCAGCGAAGCCGCGCCGGCCGTCGCCGGGCAGTAGCCGCGGCGTCTCATAGGGTTCACGAACCGGGGGCCGGGTATGGGAACCGACCTACGAACCCAAAAGAGAGTGACGAAACTTCGAATGGCAGACATGAACGAGCGCGACGCGAAGCTGGTCCAGTACCTCAGCGAGGCCTTCGGCAAGGAGCGCGAGCTGGAGACGGCGCTCGAGGCGCACATCGCCATGAACACCAAGGCGGCCTACAAGAAACGCCTCAAGCAGCATCTCAAGGAGACCAAAGGCCACGCCAAACAGCTGCAGCGCCGGATCAAGCAGCTGGGCGGCGGCACGCAGACGGCCAAGTCCGTCGTCGGCAAGGTCACGGCGGCCGCAAAGGGCCCGCTCCACGCCGTCCGCGGCAGCGGCGAGCAGGAGAAGATGCTGAAGAACGCCAAGACCGAGTACTTCAACGAGCACGAGGAGATCGCCACCTACCTCGCGATCGAGACCTTCGCCGTCAAGGTCGGCGACAGGGCGACGGCTCAGCTCGCCCGCGGGATCCGCCGCGAGGAGGAGCGCATGGCCAAGTTCCTCGAGAGCCAGATCAAGCAGCTGTCGAACGCCGTGGCGATCGACGAGGTGCCGGCCAGGCAGCGCAGCGCCAAAGCGGCGAAAAAAGCGAAAGCGAAACCCGCCGCCAGCTCGAAAGCCAAAACGAGACCGGCGAGCCGCTCGAAAGCGAAGGCCGCGAGCAAGCCGAAAGCGAAAGCCACGAAACGCGCCAAGGCGAAAGTCGCCAGTCGCCCGAAAGCGAAATCGGCCGCCGCCAAAAAAGCCAGCCGGCCGAGAAAAGCCGCCGGCCGCTCGAAAGCGAAAGCCGGCAGATGACGGGAAGCGCCGACTTCACTGCGGAGGAGTGGAACGTCGTCCGCGAGGGGCCGACCAGCGCCGGGATGATCGTCTCGACGGCCCAGCGCGGCGGCAGCTTCCGGGAGGCCTTCGCGATGGCGAAGGCCTACACCGAGGCCCGCAAGGAGCACGGCGACTCCGAGCTGCTCGACGAGATCGTCTCCCACAAGCCCGACATGGATCACGCCAAGGCCCACTCAGCCGAGGAGTTGAAGGAGCATGGGCTGCAGCGGATCAGCGAAGCGGTCGCGCTGGTCGAGGCGAAGGCGAGCCCGGCGGAGCTCGAGGACTACCGCCGCTTCGTCACCTCACTGGCGAACCGCGTCGCCGGTGCCAAGACCGAGAGCGACGACAAGCCGGTCAGCGATGCCGAGGCCGCGGCGATCGCCGAGATAACTCAGGCGCTCAAGGGCGCGTAAACAGATCCCAGTTCTTGGTCCGGCCGTCACGCGGCCGGGACATGTACTTGCCGGAGGGCAGCGGCCCGACCTTCGCCTCCAAGGCGGCGAAGGCGGCGTCGCGGGTGTCGCCCTTGCGATGCCCGCTGGATTTCCACTGGCCGGAGATGTTTTTGTGCCTGAAGTCGAAGACCATGCACCGACCGTAACGGATGGCCGCCCGGGGCGTCCTGCGGTCCCGCCGTCAACCCACCCGGCGCGGCTCGGGCGGACGACCCCGAAACGGTCAACTCGTCCGGGCCGACTCCAGCGCCGCGCGCAAGTCCGCCAGCGTCTGTGGCCCGCGCAGCGTCTGCACGATCCGGCCACGGGGGTCGAGGACGACGGTGGTCGGGAGGCCGCTGAACTCATAGCGCGCTCCGTAGGTCCCGTTGGGGTCGCTGAGGACGGGGAAGGTCCAGCCGTACCGGTGGATGAAGCCCCGCGCCGCGCCGGCCTGGTCGGTGTAGTCGACGCCGACCAGGCGAGCGGCGCCGTGCAGGGAGCGCTCGAAGCGCTCGAGTTCCGGCGCCTCCTTACGGCAGGGGTCGCACCAGCTGGCCCAGAAGTTGATCAGCGCCGGCTTGCCGCGCAGCCCCGCGAGCGTCGCCCGCGGCGCCTGCAGAACGGCGGTCGGCAGCGCCGGCGCCGGCTTCGCCTTGTCGTCGGAGCCGACGGAGAGCACCTCGAAGGCGATCAGGCCGACCACCGCGACCACGGCCACCGCGGGGACGACACCGCGCCGCACGGCGGCTACCGCTCCAGCAGGGGAACGTCGTGGACGATCTGCGACGGCTTGAAGTTGGCCGGGTAGAGCGTCGTCACCCTGCCGTCGGCGGCGATCCCGTAGATCAGCGCCGAGTGCTCGACCAGGTCGCGGCCCGACTTGGCGGGGTTGACGACGATGTTCCAGTCGGTCCAGACGCGTCCGAGTTCCCTGCGGGAGCCGATCAGGTACTGCATGCGGCCACTCATCCCGTGCGCCTCGAGGAAGGCGGCGACGGTCTTCGGCGTGTCTCCCCTGGGGTCGGTGGAGACGGCGACTATCTGCATCCCCCCGGCCTTCGCCCCGAGTTGGGCCTGGGCCGTTTTCAGGTGGCTGACGATCAGCGGGCAGACGTCCGGGCAGTGGGTGTAGATGAAGGTGAGGAGAACGGCCTTGCCCTTGTACTGCGCGAGGTTGACGGGTTCGCCGAGGGAGTTGTGCAGGGCCAGTGCCGGCGCCGGCTTCGGCGGTGTCGCTTCGCTGCCCGCGTAGTTGCCGGCGCTGGTCTCCGCCTGCCCCGTGGGCACACCCGGTCGGGTCGTGGTGTCGCCCCCGCTGCTGCTGCCGCAGCCGGCGCTCGCGGCGGCGATTGCGATCGCGGCAACCAGGGCGATCGGGCGGGGGAGGGGGGTGGCTCGCAGGTTCATCCGAATGGAGCCGGGTGGACGAGGCCCGAGCTGCACGGTGAAGCATACGAGGCGCCGATCGCCGGGGTTCGCGCAGGCCTCGCTCAGGGGCCTTTAGGGAAACCCGGGTACATTTGCCGCTCGTGCCAACCGCCGCCCCGCCCGATCCCGCCCTCCTCACTCCGGACCTGGACCCGACTCCGCAGGCCTGGCGGACCTCGATCGCCCGCCACGAGCGCTCGTCGCTCGGCCGCAGCCTGTTCGACCTGGCGACCTCGGTGCTGCCCTACCTGGCGCTGACGGTGGCGATGTACCTCAGCCTCGAGGTCTCGGTCTGGATCACCCTCGCCCTCTCGATCCCGGCGGCCGGCTTCCTGCTGCGGACCTTCATCGTCTTCCACGACTGCGCCCACGGCTCCTTTCTGCCGACCAAGCGGGGCAACCTCTGGCTCGGCCGCTTCACCGGCTTCCTCGTCTTCCAGCCGTTCGCGAACTGGCGCCACAACCATGCCGTCCACCACGGCACCGCCGGCGACCTCGACCGCCGCGGCACCGGCGACGTGCCGACGCTGACGGTCGAGGAGTACGCCGCGCGCGACTGGAAGCAGCGGCTGGGCTACCGGCTCTTCCGCAGCCCCGCGGTGATGTTCGGCATCGGCCCGATCTGGTCGCTGATGATCGGCCCGCGGATCTGGTCGAGCAGGCAGCGCCCGCGCATGCGGCACAGCGTCTGGCTGACCAACCTGGCGCTGGCGATCGTGATCGGCACGATCTTCTGGCTGGTCGGCCCCGTCGCCTGGCTGTTGGTGCAGATGCCGACCGCGATCATCGCCGGGACGATGGGCGTCTGGATGTTCTACGTCCAGCACCAGTTCGAGGACGTCTACTGGGAGAACACCGAGGACTGGAGCTACGACGACGCGGCCCTGCGCGGAAGCTCCTACCTGAAGCTGCCGAAGCTGCTGCAGTTCTTCACCGGCAACATCGGCCTGCACCACGTCCACCACCTCAGCGCCAAGGTCCCCAACTACAACCTGCAGCGCGCCCACGACCAGAACGAGATCTTCCGCGACGTCCCGGTGCTGACCGTCCGCGACGGCCTGCGCGCGATCCAGCTCAAGCTGATCGACCCGAAGAGCGGCCGGCTGCTGACCTGGAACGAGGCCAAGGCCCTTGCCTAAGGGTCTGCGGGCCCGGGGTTGATCGGGACCTCGCCTCCCGAACGCCCAGTGCTCTTCTCCAAGCGGTGCGCCAACGCCCACTGCAAGCCGAGCGAGATCGTCATCGCATCAAGCTCAACTACCTCTGCGACTACGTCCGGTAGTCCGGCGCCGTAGGGCTGCATTGATCGTCACCGACGACGCGCCGTCAACGTGACCTCGCCCACGATCTGGCGCTGGCGACCTTGAACCGGCGCGACTTCGAGCCCGCGCAGGTCAAGCTCGTCGATCCGTTCGCTTGACGCCGACCACGCGGAGTCGCCACCCGCCTCATCCCCACGCAGTGCCCGCCGCCGTCAGGCGTGCACGGGGGCGAGGGGAGGGGGCGCCCTCAGGCTTCGCGGACCAGTTCGACCAGGACCTCGCTGATGCTTTTGCCGCGCTCGACGGCGAGTTCGGCCAGCCGGTTCACATCGTCGGCGTTCATCCCGGGCAGGACGATCACCTTGGCGTCGGGGTTGCCCTCGTGGAACTCGACGTCGCGCGGGTCCATCGCCTCGAGCTCGGCGTCGAAGTCGCCGGGCTGGGGATCGGGATCTGTCCAGGGATCGCGGGCCATTGTCTACTCGCCCGCCTCGCCTCGCCGCCGCAGGGTCTCCTCAACGTCGTAGCCCTCCTCCGCCTCGGCGGCGAGCTCGTCGATCATCTCCTCGTCGATCGGCCGTCCGCCGGCCGTCCTGCCGTGGGCTCGCTTCCCGAACAGCCGCCGCTCCGCCTCCCCGAGCAACCGCATTGCCTCCGCGCCCGCCGCCGCCATCCGCGCCGCCGGGCCACCTTGCGGGTGCAGCGACTGGCGCCCACGCCAGGCGAGGAAGGCGACGACCACCGCCATATCGTCTTCGGGCAGCCGCTCCAGCAGCCCCTCGGCCCGCTCGCGCCGGCGCCGGGCCTCCTCTTCCGCGCTCGGCGGCGGCTCGGGCGGAGGCGGCGGATTCGGATCGATCTTGCCTTCGCGCTCGAGGCGCTGCCAGCTCTCCCAGAGCGTCTCGCCGAACTCCTCTTCCTCGGCTTCGTCGAGGTGGCGAAATACGCCGCCGCCACCGTTCAGCGCCCGCAGGTCGCCCCATTCGTCGATGTCGGCGAGGCAATCGCGCCAGGCGAGGAACCCGCCGACGATCTCCAGCTCCGTATCGGGCAGCCGCGCCAGCAGCCGCCGCGCCCCCTCGCGCTCAGTCACGCCCCCCGGGTGGTTGGCAGCTGCTCATGTCGAGATGATTGCAGACAACTCATTCCGCGCGCAGCTCGGCTACCCTCACTCTGAACGCCCCAGCTCGCCTCTCGCCTTCGGGATGATGCGGCTGGGGCTCTTGAGTTTTGCGAGCCGGGTGCAGGGCCTGGTCGACCGGCGTTATTTCTTCGTCGGCGAATAGACCTTGGCGAAGGGGTATTCGGCGCGAAGTTGGGCAAGAGGGCGGCGCTGGAGGGCGATCGCCTCGTCGATCTCCGCGGGAAAGCGCTTGTAGTAGGCGAGCGCGAGTTGGATTTGGCGCTCGTTCAGGCTGCTGCCCTCCGCGACCATCGCCTCGAGTGAGTCGAAGTCGCGGTGGGCGTCGATCACTTGCCAGACGTCGTGGGCTGTGCCGATTATCCAGGCACGGCGCTCGAAGCCCTCGCTGCGAAAGGCGATGCCGGGGAACATTTGCGCCCGCAGCGCCTCTTTAGCAAACGGTTTGGATTTGTCGCTCATGTGGCTGATGGGCGGAATGTGGGGCGTTTATCTGCATCGCGTTCCGTAAAGACGCCCCTTTTCAGCGGTGCTCTTGCGCATCGGTGGGACGCTCGACCAGTTCGCCGCGCTTCAGCTGCTCGATGCCTTCGCGCGCCCATTTTTGTCCGAGCAGGTCGCGATCGTGCAGGAAGGCGGCGAGATCGTCGTTCGAGCGTTGTGGAGAGGGCGGGTTTGTTGCGCCCTCGCCGCTGAGCTTTACGCGAGGCAGTCCATCCATGTCCCGATGATCGCAAACCCGCAGACAATACGTTTCTACAGCTCGGTCCCGGCTACGATCTGGGCGAAGGCCCCGGAACGGTCCCTGCGCAGCCTCCTCGGGGGCAGGCCAAACCGCCGGAGTTTCGTCTTTTCGGCGCGATAACCGGGCGTCGTTCGCCACATTACGCAGCCCGGAGTCACCTTCTGACGCAGTGGCTGTAAATCCACCACTTACTGGCTGAAATGCAGCACCTACTACCATCGGGATCGGTATGGAGCCGATCCGCACCGACTTCAGCGGCTACGAGGGCCAGTATGTGGCAACCGACGCCCGCACCGGCGAGATCGTGCTCGCGGAGGACGATCCGCGCGTCCTGCTCGCGAAGGCCAAGGGCCGCAACCACGTCGTGGCTCGCGGCCGCGTCCCATATCCGGACGAGCCGCGCGTGCGGATCGGCTAACCGCCAGACAGAGGGCGCCGAGCTGGTCCCAGCCGACGCCGCTCGGATCGCCGAGCGCACTTCGGCCACCGCCACGCCCGGCACCTGCCACCGCGAGGGCGGGGCCCGTGGGGGCAGCCGACCGAGCCCCACAAGCAAACGACCCGCCGAAGCGGGCCGTTTGCCAAAGAGCTGCGACCACGCAGCCCGGCCGTCAGGCCGATTCCGCGCTCAGCGTCAGCAGCGCCCCTGACTAGGACTCAAACGGTACACACCTCACCGCGCCTCACGATCAGCGGTACTTCTCCCAGGAGAAGCCGATCGCGGCCTCCGCTTCGTCGAGGTGGTCGAAGGTGTCGCGGCAGACCGCGTTGGACCAGTCGTCCAGCTCGCCCCACTTGTCGGGGGCTCCCTCGCCCGCCACGGCCCGTTGCAGCCGCCGGTACTCGGTTTCGAGTTCAGGCTTCGAGAGTTGGTCCAGCAACCTCTCCACTTCCTCGCGAAGCGTCACGCCGCAAAGGGTAGCGCCGGCGCGTGAGTGTTTTTGGGGCGCCCACTACTCTGAGCCAATGGACGTCGTGCGAGTCATCTACCACCACGAAGGCGATAGCTGGTGGGCCGAGTCACCCGACGTCGAGCGCTGGACCGCAGCTGCCGACAGCTACGCCGCGCTCGTCAAGCTCGCCGAAGAGGGAATCCCCTTCGCTCTGGAGCGAGAGGACGTCGAGCTGGAGCACTTCGTGCCCGCCGGCGCTACTTAGACGGGCTCTCGAAGACGCTTGGGCGCGAGAACAGCTCACGCAGGCCGGGGGGGACCCGGGGCGGGCGCTCCAGGGCCGCCACGAAGCGCTCCCAGCTCGGCTCGCTGAGCGTGAAGACGGTGCGGTCGGCCAGCACCCGCAGGTTCCAACGAGAGTCTTTTGCCAGCATGCCCATTCGTTCGAATGTATAGACCCGTCGCAGCGGGTTCCAGGCGTATCATCGAACCACGATGGAGCCGATCCGCACCGACTTCAGCGGCTACGAGGGCCGCTACGTGGCAACCGACGCCCGCACCGGCGAGATCGTGCTGGCCGACAAAGACCCCCATGCCCTCTTTGCGAAGGCCAAGGGCCGCAACCACGTCGTCGTCGGCGGTCGCGTTCCCTACGCAGACGAGCCCCTCTACATGGGCGACAGCACCGCCCTGCTCGCCTCCTTGGCACCTTGACGTCGACCTACGAGCGCGCGAGTCGACGTCGTCAGGGCGACCCCTCGCCGCTCCGGTTGTTCGGTACATCGTGAGTTAGTGCATCGTGTGGCACTGACCACCAATCCCAACGCGCGACCGGGGGAAATGTCGCGCTCAGTCACTGCCCCCGGACGCTCGCTCGGCAGCCCGCAGCTCACCCTCGAGCGCCGCCATTTCTTCCGACCAGACCTCGACCCGCCGGTCGAAGATCAGTTCATCGACCGCGCCTCGCTCGGTGATCAGGTCGAGCCGGCAGGCTGCGTCCATCTGTACGCGGAAGCGCCTCGCGGCGGCGAACTCGTCGAAGAGGCTCCGACCAGGCGCGACGTCGGCAAACATTCCGCGCGTGCGCTCGACCGCCGCCCTCCGCTCCTCGAATTTGCGATCGCCGCCCACGGCCATCCCTACAGAGCCAGCGCCGTGCCCCAGTCGGGGTCGAGCTCCACCACCAGCTCGTCGGGAAACGCCAGCACCCCGCGCAGATGTCCACGCAGCTCCTTGTAGGTCATCACCCCGTCGAGCTCGTCGCCGAGCCGCTCGCAGTGTAGGGCGCTCTCGGGAACGGTGTTTTCGATCGCCTCGCTGAGTCCCTCGCCGACTCCGACTCTGAGCAGGCCGTGGCGGTAGCGGACGTAGAGCGAGCGCCCGTCGTCCAGCTCCCCCTCCCACTGCGATGGCACCGCGAGGCAGGTCTGCGTCAGCGTCATGACCACCGGCACCTTGCGCTCCAGCTCCGCCGCGGCATCGAGTGCCGCCTGCGCCTGCGCCTCGCTGAGCTGCGGAATCAGCTGCAGGAACCTCTGCTTGGCGCTGCTCATTGCGGCGACTCTCGCCCGAGCATCACCTCGCGCACCGCGAACACCCATGCGGGGATCGGCTCCCCGTCGGAGAAGCGCGTTGGCAGCTCGCCCTCTGTCGGCGCGTGCCAGATCTTCGAGACCTCCCCGGCGTGCTGCTCGGAGAGCTCTTCGACCCGCTCGCAGAGCCACGCCTTCGCCTTAGCCCCCTCGCTCATCCCTTCGCCCGTCGCCGTTGTCACGCCCCGATGATTGCAAACCCACAGACAATACGTTTCGTTGCTTAGAGCTCCTCGAGCGGAATGGTTTCGCCCCGTTCGACCTGTTCCATGGCTTTCTGCGCCGCCTCACGGGAGCCCGGGATCGAGTCGAGGATCTCGGTGATTTCCGCCCCGCTGGCCTCAGCGCCGATCTTCTTCGCCTCTCACCTGCGTTCCCCCTCGACCTCCAACCCCTCGGGAAACTCCACCAGCCCGTAGAGCTGTGCCCGCAGGTCCTCGAAGTCCATCGCTCCGTCGAGCTCGCCGCCGAGGTACTTGCTGAGCAGCGCTTTCCCCGGGAAGCTGTTGCCGATTGCCCCGTCTTTGTCCTTGCCGATTCCGACGTTCAGCTGGCCGCGCCGGTAATGGGCGTAGAGCACCCGCCCGTCGTCCAGCTCTCCCTCCCACTGCGCCGGGGCCACGCTGCTCGTCTGCTCCAGCGCCACGATCTTGGGTGGTTCGCCTCGCTGCTCGGGCGCGATTCGCAGCGCGCCGCGATCGTGCTCGAGGAGGACGACGTAGTCGCCTTCCAAGTCGCCGCTGAGAGTTATGCGGGGCAGCCTGTCCATTCTGCGATGATCGCAGACTTGCAGACAACAAGTTCCGCACCCCAAATGAGCTTTCCGGAGACACTTCGTCGCGAGCACCCCTGCCTCCGCCAGGGGACCGCGATCCTGCTCGCCTACCGCGGCTCGATCGCCCACGGCACCTACGAGCCGAGCTCTGAGCCGGGGTCGATCGACGACAAGGACGCGATCGGGGTCGCGGTGCCGGGCCTCGACCACTACATCGGCCAGCGCCAGTTCGGCAGCGGGGGGACCGTTGAGATCGTCAGCGACCCGTGGGACATCGTCGTCTACGAGGCCCGCAAGGCGATCCACCTTCTCGCCAAGGGCAACCCCAACATCCTGGCCATGCTCTGGCTGCCTCCCGAGCTGTACATCGAGGTGGAGCCGGCGGGTCAGCGCCTGATCGACAGCCGCGACCTCTTCGCCACCCGCTCGACCTTCCACCCGCTGATGGGCTACGCCCGCTCGCAGCTGACGAAGATGGAGCGCGGCGCCTTCCAGGGCTACATGGGCGAGAAGCGCAAGCGCCTGGTCGCGCAGCACGGCTACGACACGAAGAACGCCGCGCACCTGATCCGGCTGCTGCGGATGGGCATCGAGTTCCTGCGCGACGGGCAGCTGCAGGTCCGCCGTGCCGATGCGCCGGAGCTGCTCGCCATCAAGCATGGCGAGTGGACGCTGGAGCAGGTCAAGGCCGAGGCCGAGCGGCTGTCCCGTCGCGCCGAGGACGCCCACGCGGCCTCCACGCTCCCCGATGAGCCCGACCCGGACGCGATCAACTCCCTCACGGTCGCGGTCATCGGCGAAGCGCTCGGCCTCCGATGACCTGCGGGCCCGCGGCCGCAGAGGAACCTTGCAAATCAGCGCGCCCACCAGAAGTCCTCGCGAAGCCGCGATCGCCAGCCCCGCCTGAGCCCCGGGTATCTTTGAGGAGATGCCCTTCTACCCAAAACGAAGTCCAGCCGTGTCCTGGACATGCTCAGCCGACTCGAGGAGCAGATGCACAGGATGCGTGACGACTTCGATTCGCGATTCGACTCGATGACCGAAGCCTTCGAGTCGCGCCGCGCCGACGACGAAGCCGCCGCGATCGCCGCCGAGCGCATCCGCAGCGGCGCCGCCGAGCACACCGAAGACGGCGCCGAGGCGCTGGCGAAACTCGGCATCAGGCTGCCCTGAGGGATGGCCGACGACGCATCCGGCGAGAAGCGGATGCGCCTGCCCAGCTCCAAGTCGATGAAGACTTCTCGCTCGCCTGCCACGGCGAGAGCCTTTCAGGGTCAACGTGCTCGACTAACCGAGTTCTGAAACCACCAGCCGCAATCCGACATCGAGCTCCTCCAGCTCGCGCAGATGTCCGTAGCACTCATCCCAAGCACCGCTCTCAAGGTCGGCAGCGAGGCGCGCCCGGCCGGCTCGACGCTCCTCCGGGGAGATGCTCTGCCAAACCCACATCGGGGCCACCACCGCTTCGTCGAAGAGCATCTCTGGCCGTGCCCAGAGTGCCGCGAAGAAGAGGTCCTCACAGTCTCGCGGGACCGGCAGAGGGGAGACCGTCGTCGCCGCCAGAGCTGCCGCCAGGTCCATGCTGCCCCCTGCGGAGGAGCGCTTCAGCTTCAGGATCCCCGGGAAGTACTCGTCGGCGATCCAGAGCTGCTTCAGCGCTTCGGTGTCGAAGGCGACGAGGACCAGGCGGTGACGGGCGACGCGCAGCATCTCTCGCAGCCCCGCTTCCCGGTCGGCCCAATGATGCACGGTGAGCACCGCCATCGCCGCGTCGAAGCTGTCGTCGTCGAACGGCAGCTCTTCGGCGTTTGCCTGCACCACCGGCGCTGAACCGGCGGGTCGCTGAGCGATCATCTCGATCGAAGGCTCCACGCCGGTGACCTGTAGGCCAGCCGGCTCATAGGAGCCCGCGCCAGCGCCGACGTTGACGACGCTGCGGGCATCACCGAGGGCCGCTTCGATGCGGGCTGCGATTCGCGGGTCGGGGTGACGAACCTCGCCGTAACCAGTCCCAATCCGGTCATAGGTGGTCTGATGCACAGATCCACTGTATTCCGGTGCCCAACTCCAAGTCGATGAACACTTCCCGCTCGCCACCCATTGGACGAACCTTTCAGATGGCCTGCCGATGTGGTCGGAGGGAGTGTCTCGGTTGTCTCCGTTGGGCTCCGATCTGATCGCGATGCCTGCGCCTCGGAACCGTAGGGCCAGCTCAGAGGCGAGTCGAATGGCACCGCACTGTTTCGTAGACGTGATCCCCGCCCGCCTGTAGAGTCACGGCCGCGAACGGGCTGGGAGGCCCTGTTGCGAAGTTACGGCGGGCGGGCAGGATCAACGAGTAGTCGGTCTGTCGATTTCCCGAGACCTCCTTCCGTCGCCAGCTCACAGAGCCACGGTCACCGAAAAGGAGGTCCCTCGGATGAAGAAGCTCAAACACCCGATCCCGGCGCTGCACACCGTCCAGGTCCTCGACCGCGCCTACTCACGAACCCCGTAAAGGAGCCGATTCCCCGATGCCCGCCCCGACGATCGCCGACCTAGCCCTCGACGAGCGCTCGCGCTCGGAGATCCTCACCGACGAGGCGCTTGCCTTCCTCGCCGAGCTGCACGGCCGCTTCGATGCCCGCCGGCTGGAGTTGCTCGCCGCCCGCCGCGAGCGCCGCGCCGAGATCGCCGCCGGCGGCAAGCTCGATTTCCTTCCCGAGACCCGCGAGATCCGCGAGGACTCCTCCTGGCAGGCCGCGCCGCCGCGCGCCGACTACGCCGACCGCCGGGTCGAGATCATCGGGCCGACCGACCGCAAGCTGGTCATCGAAGCGTTGAACTCCGGCGCCAAGGGCTTCATGGCCGACTTGGAGGACGCCAACTCGCCGACCTGGCGAAACCAGGTCTCCGGCCAAGCCAACATGATCGACGCGATCGAAGGAACGATCACCTACGAGGGCTCCGACGGCCGCCACCACGAGCTGGTCGATGACCCGGCGACGCTGATGGTCCGCCTGCGCGGCTGGCACCTGCCCGAGCGCCACGTCTCCTTCGACGGGACGCCCGGCTCCGGCTCCCTGGTCGACTTCGGCCTCTTCGCCTTCCACGGCGCCCCGCGCCTGGCCGCCCAGGGCCGCGGCGCCTACTTGTACCTGGCGAAGATGGAGCACCACCTGGAGGCGCGCCTCTGGGACGAGGTCCTCGCCTTCGCGGAGGACAGTCTCGGCCTCGACCGCGGTAGCTTCCGTGCCACGGTCCTGATCGAGACTTTGCCCGCAGCCTTCCAGATGGAGGAGATCCTCTACGAGCTGCGCGAGCACTCCTACGGGATGAACGCGGGCCGCTGGGACTACATCTTCTCGGCGATCAAGACCTTTCGCGAGCGTCCCGACGCCGTCCTTCCGGACCGCGCGGCGGTGACGATGACGGTGCCCTTCATGCGCGCCTACACTGAGCTGCTGGTCCGCACCTGCCACGGGCGCGGCACCTTCGCGATGGGCGGCTTGTCGGCGCTGATCCCGAGCCTCACCGACCCGGAGGCAACCGAGCGGGCGATCGCCGCCGTGCGCGCCGACAAGGAGCGCGAGGCGGGCAACGGCTTCGACGGCACCTGGGTCGCCCACCCCGAGGTCGTCGGCGTGGCGAGCGCCGCCTTCGACGCAGTGTTGGGCGAGCGCCCGAACCAGATCGAGCGTAAGCGCGAGGACGTCGTCCCCGACGCAGACGCGCTCACCGATCTCGCGGCGACGCCCGGCCGGGTCACCGAGGCGGGCCTGCGCTCCAACATCAACGTCGGCTTCCAGTACCTCTCCTTTTGGCTTTGCGGCCGCGGCGCCGTCGTCCTCAACAACCAGCTGGAGGACGCCGCCACGGTGGAGATCTCGCGCAGCCAGATCTGGCAGTGGGTCCACAACGCTACGAAGCTCGACGACGGCACCATCATCGACCGCGATCTGGTGGTGAAGATCCTGGACGAAGAGCTGGCGAAGATCCGCGCCGAGGTAGGAGAGGAGACCTGGGAGGCGGGGCGCCCGGAGGAGACGCGGCGGATCTTCGAAGCCGTCTCGCTCGGGGACGAGTTCCCCGATTTCCTGACCGAAATCGCCTACGAGCTGATCGACTGAACCGGGCGCACGGCCGAGGCGCGGCGGAGGAGGCCCAGCGTCTCCTCGAAGTGGCGGGCGATCAGCGCCTCCGCCTCTGCCTCGGCCGCGTCGCGCCGACCGACTGCGGCCACGATCGCGCGGTGCTGGTAAAGCGGCGCCGGCGAGCGGGAAATGGTCGACCTCGCTTGCGGGCTACTCAAACCGTTAATCCTGCGACGTCAATAGAACATCGTTTGGGGTTAGGGTCCGCGCCGTGAGTGCTGGCGCTGCCTCGATCCAGGAAAGTCAGTCTTGGCTCCGGCGGCACCGACGTCGGCTGCTCCTCATCGGCGCCTTGCTCCTCATCGGCTTCATCGCCCTCGTTGGGTTCCTTAGCTGGAGCGCCTCTTCCAAGGTGCTCGTCCCCGATCACTCTGGCCCACCCGCCGACACCACCGTGGAGCGGCTGCTGCCCGGTCGCGTTGTCCTCTCGCGTTCCGAAGAAACGCTGCGTCCGGGTGTCTACGGGATCGAATGGCCGGGTGGCCACGCGATCATCGGAGATGTGGTTCAAAGCGATGCCTCCAGCGTGACGCGACGCCTGCGCCGTGTCCGCGGCCACCTGACCGCCGGGCTCAAGGTTGGGATCGACAACGCTGTCTACGCCGGCAACCCCAGGCAGGCCCTGGGCCTGCCCTTCTCCGAAGTGCGCGTCCCCGACGAACTGGGGCCGATGCCGGCCTGGCTGATTCCGGGGCGATCCCGAACTTGGGCGATCTTTGTCCATGGCCTCAACCGCGATCGCCGGACCGGCCTGCGCGTGGCACCGACTCTGCACCGCTCAGGTTTGCCGACCCTGCTGATCTCCTACCGCGAGGACCTCGGCGCTCCCGCCAGTCCGGACGGCCTTCACCACATGGGCCTCACCGAGTGGCTCGACCTGCAGGCCGCAGTCCGCTACGCGCTCGCCCATGGCGCTCGGCACCTCGTCCTCGTCGGCTACTCGATGGGCGGCGCGATCATCTCCCAGTTCATGGAGCGCTCCTCGCTGGCCAGTCACGTAGCCGGGCTCCTCTTCGACGCCCCGGCCCTCAACTGGCAGGCGATCCTTTCCTTCAACGCGACCGAGAAAGGCCTGCCTTCCTTCGCAGCTGATCCGGCCGAATGGATCATCGGCGCTCGCATCGACGCGGACTGGGAAAGCCTCGACGCGCTGACTCATCCCGACGATTTCCACCTTCCGATCCTGCTTTTCCACGGCACCGAGGACAAGACCGTGCCGATTTCGACTAGCGAAGAATTCGCCGCGGAGCTGCCCCAGTGGGTCACCTTCTATCGCGTCCAGAAGGCGGGGCATGCCGAGTCCTGGAATGTCGCCCCCCGGCTATATGACCGGCGACTCGAATCCTTTCTGCACCGGATCGGTGCCTGAGCCCCAACCGACTCCGAGGCTGAGCCGACCTAACTGCGATTGAAGCGCCGCGCCGGCGGCGACAGCCCCCACGGGGCGTCGATCAGGATCTCCCAGCCCGCCCCGGCGCGGGCGAAGACAACCGTGGAGCGACCCGACTGTTCGATCGGCTCCTCTCCGGCGGCACCCTCTAAGGACATCGTCCAGCGCTCCGAGCCCACGGCGCCCCGCGCAGTCTCGATCATCCGCTCGATCTCGACCGACATCTTCGGCTGGTTAGCCAGCAGTACCCGCAGGACCTCGCGGATCGCTGCCCGGCCCTCGATGACTTGGCCGTCGGCCATCAAGAATCGGGCGTCCTCGGCGAAGAACCCGCTGGCAGCCTCGAGATCGCCGGCGCTGACGGCGCGCGCGAACCCCAGTGAGACCTCCTCGGGTGTGACGACCATCCGTTGCCTTGTCTCGCTCATCTCCGGCCTCCCGCAGTTGTGGCTGAAACGTCGCGGATAGTAGTGTCTAGAAACTAGTTGCATTAAAAGACCATCTAGGAGGCGAAACTAGTTGCCGGCGGAGAACCACCTTGGCGAGGCTGTCACCGCCCAGCAGGCGCTGTCGCTGCTCGCCGACCGCTGGAGCTTCCTGATCATCCGCGAAGCCTTCTCGGGCGTGCACCGTTTCGGCCAGCTCCAGCGCAATCTCGGCATCGCCCGCAACGTTCTCTCCGGCCGTCTCTCCAAGCTGGTCGGGCACGGCCTACTGGAACGGGTGCGCTACCGCACCGAACCAGACTGGTTCGAGTACCGGCTGACCGAGCGCGGCCTGGATTTGTATCCGGCGATCCTCGCCTTCTTTCGCTGGGCCGACATTCACTTCGGCGATCCAGGGCGCCCGGCGATGAGCATCCGTCACCGAGCCTGCGGCGAGCTGACCCAACCCCTCCTCGTCTGCTCGCATTGCCGAGAGCCGCTCGGAGCCAAGGACGTCGAGATCGTCGAGTAGATCTGGCCAGGCCAGCCCAAGCCGGCCTGAACTCCGCCGCCGGCCCGTCCGTAAAACGAGACATCCATCCTTCCTAGGAAAAGGAGATGCCATGAGGAAGTTGCTGACCGCAGCGATCGTCACGGCGCTCGCGCTTGCCGCTCTTGCCCCCGCGGCCTATGCCGGCAAGGGGAACCCGAGCGGCACCGGCCTGCCCAGCCAGTCGTGCCAGGAAATCGTTTTGGAAAAGGAAGGAACGGTTCCGGGCCATTCCGCCTCCTCGCCGGGCTCACCGTTCAACGAGCCCGAAATCAACAGCGAAGAAGGCGGCATCGGGGGCCAGCACTACAACGAGACCTCGCAGTACGACGTGGCCTGCTTCCACGTCTCACAGCGCTGAGCATCCGATCGGGACGGGGGCTCACCCCCCGTCCCGGCGACCGGTCTCAGGCCCCCAAACCCCGCCCCCAAGCCGAGACCCTCCTTGACCAGCCCGCCCCTGCGCGCTAAGTTCCCCCCGCGCTCGCAGGGGCCGAGCGCAGGGGCAGCAAGGCGGGAAAAGCACCAGAGCACCCGGCCCGCGGGGGGGCCGCCAAGCCGCGATCCGGGCACCGACTCGCGGCGCTTTGGCATGTCTGCCCGCGGCCGCAGAGGAACCTTGCAAATCAGCGCGGCCACCCGGGGCAGAAAGCCGGTGACTGAAGGGCGGACAAGAACCCCCCGAGCGCCAGCCCAAGCCAACCTCCGCCAGCCAAGCCCGGGGCGCCTCAGCGCGCGCCGGGGCGAGCACCAGGCGACCCAGCGCAGCCGGCTCGGCCCTCAGCCGGCCCCGAAAGGAATCAGGCCGTGATCGGGTCCGGCTGAGGGCTAGGTGATCACATCAGCCGCCGCTGCCTCCTCCGCTTCGCGTCCGGGGGCGGCGGGGGATTGCGCCAACGCTCCTGGCCACCTTGAGCCGCCTGGCCCGCGACTTCGTCGCTAGTACAGGCGTGCGTTCCGCAGGCCTTACCAGCGCCAGTCCAACCGCCCCGTCCCTCAGCCACCTGATCGTGTCGTCGGTCTCGTTGGCGCACTAGGCAGCCGACGACTGGATAATCGGTCGCTGGTTTCGAGTCCAGCCCGCCCCATCAGGGTCTCCGTCAAACAGGCCTGGCTCAAGCAGCAGCCGGTTCGACGTCGCCTGAGACTCGAATCTGGGAATTGGTAGCGAGATTGCCGGTCGAAACGAATGCATCCAGCGGTGATTCGCTGGTGCCGTGGGCAGCCATGAACAATTCAATGCCCAGGATCGAGACCTCAAACACGATTCCTGAGGATGGGTAGCGATTGTGGTCGCCGAGGACTTCCCGTAGCGACTCCCGACTTCCGATTCCGTATTTCTCGCCGAGCAGATCTTCACGCATGAGACCGCCGACCGAATGGCTTATTAGGTCCTTAGACGCGGAGCGCTCCTCGGCGTCGCAATCCATGTCGGTGAGCCAGGTCCGCTCGGCTATAAAAAAACGGCCATATTTCGATCTCTGATGCGCCCAGCCCAAGTTTTGGGCAGTGCCGCGAAGGTGTCTCAGCGCGCCCGAATAGAGCACGTAGTGGCATCGCAGTTGGTAGTTAGAGAGGCGACCGACGAGGGCTGCGAGGGAGGCCCCGCGATCATCACGACTGAGTTGGCTTCTTGAAGAGGCAAGAATTCCTCCGAAGTATTCCGCCCCAAGTTCATCGTCCCAATATGAACCACCGTCCAGGATCTCGCGCAGAACGCGGGGAGGTACGGAACCAGGCTCGTCGAGTTGGTCGCCAAGTCGCCGCTCGGCCTTGTCAAATATTCGCTTGACGTTTTCGACCCGCCGCTCGGCCCATGATTGAAGTTCGTCGCCAATGTAGTCGGCCGTCGGTCCAAGGAGCTTCAGCGCCAGAGGCGCCGACGCGCCCAGCACTACTAGCTCGCCGGGATCTATAGTCATGCACGAAGCCTAAGTACGCAACCGGACCCCAATAGGAGCCGTGGAAGCGACTCGACGCCGGTCCCGAAATTGGTCCCCGACTCCACCGAACTCAACAGAACGCCCTGGACGTGATCAGCTCCATCGGGCCAGATTCGGCTCTATAGAAGGGTTACAGCGCGACTCATAATCCGTGGAGCGCAGGTTCGGGTCCTGCCCGCCCCGTCGTATTCTGATCCCGGGCGCCGGGAACTCTCTTCACTGGTGCCAAGAGAGCGACATCCCGATGTACAAAGTCATTCGCTGGGGATACCCTCTTTGCCACAGTGGCCACGAAACCTAAAAAAGCAGCGGGTAAAGCGGCCCCTCGGAAACGAAAAAAAGGGACGGAAACGAAAGAGGCGCCGGACCCTCTGAGGCTTGCAATTCCTCAGTTTCATGGCCGCCTTGATGGCCTCCGCAAACTTCAGGAGATCATCTCGCCACATGTGGCAGCGCTCGATATTTCGGAGGATGGGGGCGTGCGAAGGCTGATCGATAAGGGCGGCTTTTCGGAGGCTGGAATCGGGGTGATGCGCGAGATCTTCGAGTCAGGTGGGAATTCAGGCGATGAAGACGTTTCCGGTGGCGATGTTGTTGTCGGAGCGGGAGGGGGAGACGCTGAAGCCGATCCAACCCAGAGCGAAAAGCGAAGCCTCCAATTCGCCGATGTCGTTTTAAACGAGCGTGAGGCGTTCCAGGGATTCCTGCGCAAACTGCTCAGAGGAGCGATGGCACCGCGTGAAGACCTTCTGAACTCTTCGCTACTGACCTTGGCGGTTGCTGCATTCGAGAACCTACTAGCCATGTTGGTTGCCGAGCATCTTCGAAGATTCCCCGGGATGCTTGAGGCAGAAGAGAAGGCGTTCTCCTTGGCCGACCTTCAAGGCGTCGGGTCAATTGACGACGCTCGCACTGTTCTGATCGAGAAGCGTGTTGACAGCTTCATGAGAAAGGGTTTTGACGACTGGTCGAAGTGGGCCGAGAGGACGCTCGGCGCGGGATTTGCCGAGCTTTGCATTGACGAGGACTCCGTTCAAGAGATCTTCCAGCGGAGACACCTTGTTGTCCACGCAGGGGGGATTGTAAATCGGATGTATTTAGAGCGGGCGCCGATTCCAAATAGTTCGGCACCCAAGCTTGGTGCGCCGTTGCCAACTACGGGCGACTACGTCATCAATGCACTGGATGAATTTGAGGTACTGGGTGACCTCCTCCTCTTCTCCGCTTGGAGCAAATGGACGGAGGGCGAAGATCGGGCCTCAGCAAAATCAGAGTTTGAATCTCGCATATTGGAGTTGATGGCTGCTAGGCGGTGGCAGGTGGTCCAGAGGCTTTGTGAGAAAGCGGCTGAGATGGACTTCTCCGCCTCGAGTCGACTTGTTTTCAAGGTCAACCGCTGGATTGCGATGAGGCACCTCGAGGAGTTCGATGACGAGTGCCGCGAAGATGTTCGGAACTGGGACACCAGTGCCCTCGCCGTTACCTTTGTGATGGCCAGGGCCGTTCTCTTAGATGAAGAAAAAAACGCGCTGGAGTTCTTGGAGGCGGCTCTCGCGGCTGGGGAAATGTCCAAGCGGGATGCGGAGACCTGGCCATTGTTGTCGGGACTTTGTGAGAGTCCGAAATTTGGCAAGGCGGTGACCCGGGGGGTCGCTCAGGCGAAGGCGGCAGGCGAGGCTGGCAAATCGGAGCCAGCTAATGCCGGCCCGAAACGCCGACCCAAACGTCCGCGCGCGAAAGGGGGGGCCAGCAGGAAAGCGGCTGGAAAAGCGGCGACCAAGGAGGCATCGAAAACCTCGCCAAGACGTTCCAGCCGACGAATGTCGAGTGGAGCAAAGGCGAAATCTACGAAAAAAAGCTCGAAACGATGATGCCGAGGTGGTGCGGGCCCGCGGCATCGGCGCCGCACGACTTTTCGTAGCTGCGAACTTTGTCCCCGACTCCAGCGAACTCAGCCGAACTCCTTGGACGTGATTCGCTTTATCGAGCCAGATTTGGCTCTATAGAAGGGTTCCGGCTCGACTCATAATCCGTGGAGCCAGGTTCGAGTCCAGCTCGCCCCATGCAAGTCGTTAGCGCCGCCGCGAATTTGAGCTGCAAGGGAGCGAAAACCCCTTCGCCAACGTCCTGGAGACGTGGACAGCCCGATCTACGTCGCTCTGAGGCTCTCCCGTGATCTAAGATCGCGGCTTCGCCCGGATAGCTCAGTTGGTAGAGCACTTCCATGGTAAGGAAGGGGTCACGAGTTCGAGTCTCGTTCCGGGCTTTCAGCCTTTTCGCGACGGCATCCAGCCGAACCGGGTGGCCGCGACGCGCGCCCCGACCACGGTCCAGAGGATGAGGCAACCGATGTCGGTCAGTACCGGGCCGAGCCCGACGGTGCCGACGAAGGAGCGGTGGACGAGGTCGGCGACGTGCTCGACCGGGAAGATCGAGGCGATCGCGCGGAGCCAGTCCGGCAGCTGCGAGATCGGCACCCAGACGCCGGAGATGAAGAAGAGCGGGAACATCACCAGCTGGATCAGCGGCTGCGCGGCGTCGGCTGGCCTCGGCCCCACATATATAGGCTGGCGCCGTGGACTTCGCCCTCAGCGACGAGCAGAGCGACTTCGTCGACGCGATCCGTGACTTCTGCGACCGCGAGTGCGGCACGCAGGACCAGCGCGAGCGCCTCACCGACGGCTACCGCGACCACCACAACTTCGACGTCTACAAGCAGATGGCGGAGCTGGGCTGGCTCGGGGTGACGATCCCCGAGGAGTACGGCGGCTCCGGCGGCTCGATGCTCGACGCCTGCCTGTTCATGGAAGAGACCTCGCGTGGCCTGGCGCCGATCGGCGGCTACGCGACGACGCTGATCGTCGCCGGCGCCACCCAGCGCTTCGGCAGCGAGGAGCAGAAGAGCGAGATCCTCGGCGGCATCGCCGGCGGCGCGGTCGAGGCGATCGCGATGACCGAGCCCGAGGCCGGCTCCGACGTCGGCGCGCTCAGCTGCTCGGCCGCGGCGGTCGACGGCGGCTTCGTCATCAACGGCCAGAAGGTCTTCTGCTCCAACGCCCACATCTCCGACCACGTGCTGGTCGTCTGCCGCACCACCAAGGGCGAGAACAAGCACGAGGGGATGACGATGATCTGGGTCCCCAGCGACGCCGACGGGATGGAGGTGGTCCCGATCGAGACGATGGGCGGGCGCGAGACCAACCACCTCTACTTCACCGACTGCGCCGCGCCCGCCGACGCCGTGCTCGGCCAGGTCGACCAGGCCTGGACCCAGCTGATGGCCGGGCTCAACGTCGAGCGGCTGATCCTCGCCGCGACGATGCTCGGCATCGCCCAACGCGCCTTCGACGACCTCACCCTCTACGTCAAGGAGCGCCGCCAGTTCGGCCGGCCGATCGGCTCCTTCCAGGCGCTCCAGCACCGCATCGCCGACCTCGCCACCGACCTCCAGGCGGCCCGCCTGATGACCCACTGGGTCGCCACCCTCACCGACGAGGACCCCGGCCGGATGCTGCCCCAGGAGGCCTCGATGGTGAAGCTCTTCGTCACCGAGGTCGCGAAGCGCACCACCCTGGAGGGGATGCAGATGATGGGCGGCTACGGCTACTCCTCCGAGTACGACATGGAGCGCCTCGTCCGCACCGCGCTGGTCTCCACCATCTACGGCGGCACCTCGGAGATCCAGCGCAACATCATCGCCAAGACGCTCGGCCTCTAGGAGGGACCGGTCTAGGCCGCCCCGCGCCGGGCCGCGGAGGCCCGCTATCCTTGGCTCAGCCTCGTGCCTTGGGCCCGAGGCTTTTCTATGTAACGACTGTCCTCAGGAACGAGGGAGAAGATGGCTCGCGGAGATGTTCGCATCGCGGTGACGATGGCTTGTGAAGACTGCAAGCGCAGGAACTACCAGACCAACAAGTCCCGGCGCAACTCGCCGGATCGAGTCGAGCTGCGCAAGTACTGCCGCTGGTGTGGCCATCACACGGCCCACAAGGAGACCCGGTAGCTCCCGATGGCCAAGACCCGCGCACAGCGCAAGGCCGAGCGCCGGGCTCGGGAAGCTGAGGAGCAGAAACGCTCCGAGGGCGAGCGCGGCCTCGAGTCGCGCGCCCAGCACAACACGCAGGTCCCGGTCTCCGGCGACATCGCCGAGATCGAAGCGGTAGAGGCCGGCATCGCCGCCGGGGCCTCCGAGGGCAAGCTCGAGACCCCCGACGCGCCGAAGCCCCGCTCGCACCGCCGCGCCGAGGCGAAGGCCGCCAAGGAAGCTGAAAAGCGCCAGCGCGGCGAGCGCAAGCGCCGCGAGAGCGAGCAGCTCGCGAAGAAACAGAAACAGGCGAGCGCCGAACGCCAGCGCGGCGGCGTGATCGGATTCCTGGTTTCCTGTTGGGCCGAGCTGAAGAAAGTGCAGTGGCCGGATCGCGAGACGTTGATCCAGGCAACCGCAGTGACCGTCCTCTTCGTCGCCGTAGCGGCCGCCTACCTCGGCGCCCTCGACGCAATCTTCAACGAACTCATCAAGCGGATCCTGTAGCTACAGGATCCCTGAACAAAGGCTTCTGATTTGTATCGCTGGTATGTGATCAACACCTACTCCGGGCACGAGAACAAGGTCAAGCACAACCTCGAGCACCGGGTGCAGACGATGAGCCAGAACCGCAACGTGCGGCAGGTCGTCGTCCCCACCGAGCAGGTCTCGGAGATGAAGGACGGCCAGAAAATCCAGACCGAGAAACGGACGATGCCCGGTTACGTCCTGGTCAACATGGAGATGACCGACGACGCCTGGGGCCTGGTCAAGAACACCCCCGGGGTGACCGGGTTCGTCGGCTCCCGCAACAAACCGGTGCCGCTCTCCAAACCTGAGGTCGACCGCCTGCTGCACCGCGAGACCGCCGAGCGGCCGCGCACCCAGGCCCAGTTCTCGATCGGCGAATCGGTCAAAGTCATCTCCGGCCCGCTCTCCGACTTCTCCGGTGAGATTGCCGAGATCAACGAGGACGCCGCCAAACTCAAGGTCCTGGTCTCGATCTTCGGTCGCGAGACCCCCGTCGAGGTCGGCTACGACCAGGTCAAGAAGATCTAGCTGGCGCGATAGCCGGCGCGCTTCGGCGTCCTCGGTCGCTTGTGTGCGGAGCACACGGCGCTCCCTGCGTCCTTGAATCGCTTGGCTCTCGCGCCAGCTATGCTCCTCCACCGCTCATGGCCAAAAAAGTCCTAACCCTCATCAAGCTGCAGATCCAGGCAGGCAACGCCAACCCGGCGCCGCCGGTCGGCCCTGCGCTGGGCCAGCACGGCGTCAACATCATGGACTTCTGCAAAGCCTTCAACGCGCAGACCCAGTCCGAAGGCGGGACGATCATCCCGGTCGAAATCACGGTCTACGAGGACCGTTCCTTCACCTTCATCACCAAGACGCCGCCGGCCGCCATCCTGATCAAGGAGGCGATCAAAATCCCGAAGGGCTCCGGTGAGCCGCACGTCAACAAAGTCGGGACGATCTCGCAGGCCCAGATCCGCGAGATCGCCGAGCGCAAGATGCCCGACCTCAACGCCAACGACCTCGACGCCGCCTCGAAGATCATCGCCGGCACCGCCCGCTCGATGGGCGTCGACGTCAAATAGGAGATACGCGTGGCCCACGGCAAGCGATACCGCCAGCAGTACGACAAGGTCGAGCGCGACCATGCCTACCCGCCCGCCGAGGCGATCGCCCTGATCAAGGAGACCGCCAGCGCCAAATTCGACGAGACGGTCGAGGTCCACATCCTGCTCGGCGTCAACGTCCGCCACGCCGATGAGCAGCTGCGCGGCACCCTGGCGCTGCCGCACGGCCTCGGCAAAGACGTCACCGTCGCCGTCTTCGCGCAGGGCCAGCAGGCCCGTGACGCCGAAGCGGCCGGTGCCGACTTCGTCGGCGGCGACGACCTGGCGAAAAAAGTCGAGGAGGGCTGGACCGGCTTCGACGTCGCCGTCTCGACCCCGGACATGATGCCGACGGTCGGCCGCCTCGGCCGCGTCCTCGGGCCGCAGGGCAAGATGCCGAACCCCAAGGTAGGCACCGTCACCGACGACATCGAGAAGGCCGTCACCGAGTCCAAGGCCGGCAAGGTCGAGTACCGGACCGATCGCCAGGCGATCGTCCACCTGGCGATCGGCAAGGCCAGCTTCGACGAGGCCAAGCTGCTCGACAACTACACGACCGTGATCGAGGAGATCGTCCGCGCCAAGCCCGCCTCGGCGAAGGGCCGCTACATCACCTCCTGCACGCTCTCGACTTCGATGGGCCCCGGCATCCGGGTCGACACGACCAAGGCGGGCGACCGCGAGCTGGTCGGGGCCACCGCGGGCGAGACCGCAGAGGAGCCGGCGACCGCCTAGACTGCGTCGCCGCTAACCCGAGACCATCGGCGGGGCGCTGCCCGGAAGACCGATGCAGGTGAGTAAATGAACCGCGAAGAAAAGTCCGCAACCATCCAAGAGATTGCCGCCCAGATCGAGGCATCTGAGGCGATCTTTGCCGTCGACTACCGCGGCATCAGCGTCCCCCAGGCAGCCGAGCTGCGCACCAAGCTCCGTGAGGCCGACGCCAGCTTCCGCATCGTCAAGAACCGGCTGACCAAACTCGCCGCCGACAGAGCCGGCGAGGAGCGCCTCGCCGAGCTGCTGCAGGGCCCGACCGCCCTCACCTTCGTCCGCGGCGACACCGCCCAGGCCGCGAAAGCGATCTCGACCTTCAACAAAGAGCACGACGTCCTCACCTATAAGGGCGGCTTCATGGACACCACTTCGCTTGACGCCGAAGGCTTCAAGGCGATCGCGCTGCTGCCGAGCCGCGAAGTCCTGATCGGCCAGTTCGCCGGCGTCGTCGCCAGCCCGGTGACCGGCGTCGTGCGCGGGCTCAACGCCCTGATCCAGGGCCTGGCCTCGCAGCTCGGCCAGATCGCCGACCAAGGACTGGTCACCGGCGAGGCGGCGCCCGCGGAGGCGGAGGCACCCGCGGCCGAGCCCGAGGCAGCTGTCGAGCCCGAGGCCGAGACTTCTTCCGACGACGCCGAGGCCGATGCGGCGGACGACAAATCTTCAGAGACTGACAAAGAGAAAGAGGAGTAGATGGCGACCAAGATTTCAACCGATGACTGGATCGAGGAGCTGAAAGGCATCTCGGTCCTGGAGCTCTCCGAGCGGATCAAAGCGCTCGAGGAGGAGTTCGGCGTGTCCGCGACCGCGGTAGCGGCGGCGGCCCCGGCGGCAGCAGGCGCCCCGGCAGACGGCGGCGGCGAGGAAGAGTCCGCGACCGTGGACGTCGTCCTGACCGAAGTCGGCGGCCAGAAAGTCCCCGTCATCAAGGTCGTCCGCTCGGCGACCGGGCTCGGCCTCAAAGAGGCCAAGGCTCTCGTCGACGAGGCTCCCAAAGCGATCAAAGAGGGCATCGACCGCGAGGAGGCCGACAAACTCAAAGCTGATCTCGAGGAGGCCGGCGCGACGGTCGAGCTCAAATAGAGTCGCCCGCTCCGCCAGCGCGGATCCCAGTCAGGGAGCCAAGCTTGAAGTCGCGCGTCGCCGTGTGTTATTTTCCCCGGTCGCGCGCTATTTGAGTTTTCCCGCCCAGATCTGCGCTTTACCTTCGTCCCTCTGACCGCCCGAGGAGTCGCCGACTTGGCACGTTCGAACGCTGCCCCCGTAACCCGTAGGAGTTTTTCCCGTCTAGAGAACCCACTCGAGGTACCGCATCTCATCGATATCCAGCGACGTTCCTTCCGGGAACTGACGGATCCGAAGAGCGGCGGTCTGCGAGAGACGATCAACGACATATCCCCGATCGAGGACTACACGGGGAATCTCCAGATCGTCTTTGGCGAGTTCAAATTCGAGGAGCCGCCGCACTCGATCGATGAGTGCCGCGAGAAGGACATGACTTACTCGCGGCCGCTGACCGCGACCGTCGCCTTCCAGAACAAGGAGACGGGAGAGATCCGCGAGCAGGCCGTCTTCATGGGCGATTTCCCATGGATGACCGAGCGCGGCACGTTCATCATCAACGGCACCGAGCGCGTCGTCGTCACCCAGCTCGTGCGTTCGCCGGGCGCCTACGTGATGGCCCCGAAGGACCCTGAAAAGCAGGTCTTCATCGCCAACCTGATGCCGGCCCGCGGCTCCTGGCTGGAGCTCGAAGTCGACAAAAAAGGCAAAGTCTTCGTCCGCATTGACCGCAAGCGCAAACTGCCGGTCACGGTCCTGCTGCGCGCGATGGGCTATGTCGAGGACCAGCAGCTGCTCGACATGTTCGACAACTCGATCTACATGCGGCACACGATCGAGGCCGACACCGAAGCGACCCGGACCGAAGAGGGCGCCCTGATCGAGCTCTTCAAAAAGCAGCGCCCGGGCGAGCCGCCCTCGGTCGACGCCGCCAAAGGCCTGCTCGAGCAGCTCTTCTTCGACCCCAAGCGCTATGACCTGACCAGGGTCGGCCGCTACAAGCTGAACGCCCGCCTCGACCTCGACATCGACCTCGAGACGCGGGTCCTGACCCACGACGACATCATCGCCCTGGTCAAGGAGCTGGTCCTGCTCCCGAAACTGCTCGGAATCCCCGAGGAGATCGACGAGGAGAACCCGATCAAAGATTACGCCGCGGAGGCGATCACCTACCCCCGCGAGCCGGTCTACGAGCACCTCGACGAGTACGAGCACTTCGGCAACCGTCGCCTGCGCACCGTCGGCGAGCTGATCCAGGAGGCCTTCCGGATCGGCCTCTACCGGATGGAGCGCGTCGTCCGCGAGCGGCTCACGACCGAGGACTCGGACGCGATCACCCCGCAGACGATCATCAACATCCGGCCCGTCGTGGCGGCGATGAAGGAGTTCTTCGGCTCCTCGCAGCTGTCGCAGTTCATGGACCAGACCAACAGCCTCGCCGGCCTCACCCACAGGCGCCGTCTCTCGGCGCTGGGCGCCGGCGGGCTGACCCGTGAGCGGGCCCCGATCGAGGTCCGCGACGTGCACCCGACCCATTACGGGCGGATGTGCCCGATCGAGACGCCGGAGGGGCCGAACATCGGCCTGATCGGTTCCCTGGCCTCCTACGCCCAGGTGTCCGAACACGGCTTCGTGACCACCCCGTACCGCCTCGTCGCGGACGGCGTCGTCAGCGACGAGATCGTCCACTACGACGCCACCCAGGAGGAGGACAAGGTGATCGCCCAGGCGAACTCCGAGTTCGATCCCAAGACCGGCAAGCTGAAGGGCTCGACCGTCCTGGTCCGCGCCGGCGAGCAGGAGTACGCGACGGCTTCTCCCAAGGAAGTCGACCTGATGGACGTCTCGCCGTCCCAGATCTGGTCGGTGGCCACCTCGCTGATCCCGTTCCTCGAGCACGACGACGCCAACCGCGCCCTGATGGGCTCCAACATGCAGCGCCAGGCGGTGCCGCTGTTGAAGCCCGACCCGCCGCTGATCGGCACCGGCATGGAGCGCCGCGCCGCGACCGACACGGGCGATGTCGTCCTGGCCGAGAACGACGGCGAAGTCAGCCACGTCGACGCCAAGCGCATCGTCATCAGCAGCAGCTCGAAGAAAGACGAGTACGTGCTGCAGAAGTTCATGCGCTCGAACCAGGGGACGATCATCCACCAGCGGCCGATCGTCAAATCCGGCCAGATGGTGAAGGAGGGCGACGTGCTCGCCGACGGCTCCTCCACCGGTGGCGGCGAGATCGCCCTGGGCAAGAACTGCCTGGTCGCCTTCATGTCCTGGGAGGGCTACAACTTCGAGGACGCGATCATCCTCTCCGAGCGCCTGGTCAAGGACGACGAACTCACCTCGATCCACATCGAGGAGTACGAGATCGACGCCCGCACGACCAAGCTCGGCGACGAGGAGATCACCCGCGACATTCCCAACCGCTCCGAGGAGAGCCTGCGCAATCTGGACGAGCGCGGCATCGTCAGGGTCGGGGCCGAGGTCGTCTCCGGCGACCTCCTGGTCGGCAAGGTCACGCCCAAGGGCGAGACCGAGCTGACCGCCGAGGAGAAGCTGATCCGCGCGATCTTCAAGGAGAAGGCGCGCGAGGTCCGCGACACCTCGCTCAAGGTCCCCCACGGCGAGGGCGGGGTCGTCATCGACGTCCTCACCTTCAGCCGCGACGAGGGCGATGACCTGCCCCCGGGCGTCAACGACCTGGTCCGCGTCTACGTCGCGACCAAGCGCAAGATCGCCGAGGGCGACAAGCTCGCCGGCCGTCACGGGAACAAGGGTGTGATCTCCAAGATCGTGCCCGAGGAGGACATGCCCCACCTCGCCGACGGCACCCCCGTCGACGTCATCCTCAACCCGCTCGGCGTGCCGAGCCGGATGAACATCGGCCAGATCCTCGAGACCCACCTCGGGTGGGTCGCGGCGAACGGCTGGTACGACGACGGTTCCGAGGCCTACAAGCAGGCCCACTCCGACGAAGGCGACGGTCGCGTCTACGTGGCGACCCAGGTCTTCGACGGCGCCACGGTCGAGGACGTCGACACGGCGCTGGTGCAGTGGTCGGCGGAAAACGAGGAGCGCGGCATCGACCTCGGCGTCGACAAGAGCGCCCGCGAGGGCGCCCAGTGCTCCGGCACGGCGCAGCTGTACAACGGCCGCACCGGCGAGCCCTACGAGGGCAAGGTCACGGTCGGCTACATGTACATCCTCAAGCTGCTGCACCTGGTCGACGACAAGATCCACGCCCGCTCGACCGGCCCCTACTCCCTCGTCACCCAGCAGCCGCTGGGCGGCAAGGCGCAGTTCGGCGGCCAGCGCTTCGGCGAGATGGAGGTCTGGGCCCTCGAGGCCTACGGCGCCGCCTACACGCTGCAGGAGATGCTCACGGTCAAGTCCGACGACACGGTCGGGCGGGTCAAGGCGTACGAGGCGATCGTCAAGGGCGAGAACATCCCGGAGCCCTCGATTCCGGAGTCCTTCAAAGTCTTGCTGAAGGAGATCCAGAGCCTCTCGCTCGATGCCAACGTCGTCTCCGAGGGGACCGACGTCGAAATATCCGATGAGGAGGACGACCTGCTGAAAGCAGCCGAGGAGCTGGGGATGGACCTGACCGGGGTTCGCGCCGACTCTTCCAACGGAGCCGCTGACGAGCAGGAGGAGCAGGTGGTCGCCGAGGGCGAGGGCGGCACCGATGGTGATGGAGATGGGGCCGTGAAAGAGGCCGAGCAGGCGAAGGTGGAGGACTGATGATCGACATCAACAACTTCGACGCGATCGAGATAAGTCTCGCGTCCTCGAAGAAGATCCGCTCCTGGAGCTGGGGCGAGGTAACCAAGCCGGAGACGATCAACTACCGGACCCTGAAGCCCGAGAAAGACGGGCTCTTCTGCGAGCGCATCTTCGGCCCGACCAAGGACTGGGAGTGCTACTGCGGCAAGTACAAACGGGTCCGCTACAAGGGCATCGTCTGCGAGCGCTGCGGCGTCGAGGTAACCCGCTCCAAGGTCCGCCGCGAGCGCATGGGTCATGTCGATCTCGCCTCCCCGGTCTCCCACATCTGGTTCTTCAAGGGTGTGCCGAGCCGGATCGGCTACCTGATCGACATGGCTCCCAAAGAGCTGGAGAAGGTTCTCTACTTCGCCGCGTCGATGGTCACCTGGGTCGACGTCGAGGCCCGCGAAAAGGACGTCGGGAAACTTGAGAAAGAGGTCAAAAAAGTCGTCGACTCCTACGAGTCCGAACGTCAGAAGCGGACCCAGGAACTGGCCGAGTCGCTGGCGCGACGGGTCAAGTACCTCGAGGACGGCGCGCAGGACAAGTTCGACGACGAGGACCACATCTGGGCCGACTCCCTGAAGCTGACCGCAACGCAGCTGCGCAAGCTCAAGGACGACGAACGCACCAAAATGATCAAAGAACTGCGCAAACAGTTCGACGCCGAGATCTCCGACACCGAGGCCTACCTCGAAGAGGCGGTCGAGCGGATGCACGAAGTCTGGAAGATCTTCACGGAGATGAAGCCGAAGGACGTCGTCAACGACGAGACGGTCTTCCGCGAGCTGAAAGACCGCTTCGGCTCGCCGTTCGGTTGGGGCGAGTACTTCCGCGGCGGCATGGGCGCGGAAGCGGTTCGCGACCTGCTCGAACAGGTCGATCTCGCCGCCGACTGCGAGGAACTCGAGCTGATCATCAACAGCTCCAAAGGCCAGAAACAGGCCCGCGCGGTGAAGCGGCTGAAAGTCGCCTCGGCCTTCCTCAACTCCGACAACCAGCCGGCCTGGATGGTCCTCGACGCGGTGCCGGTGATTCCGCCGGAGCTGCGCCCGATGGTCCAGCTCGACGGTGGCCGCTTCGCGACCTCGGATCTCAACGACCTCTACCGCCGCGTGATCAACCGCAACAACCGGTTGAAAAGGCTGCTCGACCTCGGTGCTCCCGAGATCATCGTCAACAACGAGAAGCGGATGCTGCAGGAGGCGGTCGACGCGCTGTTCGACAACGGCCGCCGCGGGCGCCCCGTCACGGGCCCCGGCAACCGTCCCCTGAAGTCGCTCTCGGACATGCTCAAGGGCAAGCAGGGACGCTTCCGCCAGAACCTGCTCGGCAAGCGCGTCGACTACTCCGGCCGTTCGGTGATCGTCTCCGGGCCGAGCCTGCGCCTGCAGCAGTGCGGCCTGCCGAAGCTGATGGCACTCGAGCTGTTCAAGCCATTCATCATGGCCCAGCTGGTCGAGCGCAAAGCCGTCCAGAACATCAAGGCGGCGAAGAAGATGGTCGAGTCGATGATCCCGGAGGTCTGGGACGTGCTCGAGGAAGTCATCCACGAACACCCCGTGCTGCTCAACCGGGCGCCGACCCTGCATCGTCTTGGCATCCAGGCCTTCGAACCGATCCTGGTCGAGGGCAAGGCGATCCAGGTCCACCCGCTGGTCTGCCACGCCTTCAACGCCGACTTCGACGGCGACCAGATGGCGGTCCATGTCCCGCTCTCCTCCGAGGCCCAGGCCGAGGCGCGGATCCTGATGCTGTCGGCTAACAACATCCTCTCGCCGGCGCACGGGGCGCCGCTGGCCACCCCGACCCAGGACATGGTGCTCGGCATCTACTACCTGACCTACGGGCCGGACGAGGACGAGCTGGCGGAGATCGACGAGGGGTTGAAGGGCGGCAAGGACGCCGGCCGCAACGGCTCCTCGCCGAAGGTCAAGGTGTTCCGCTCCGCGCAGGAGGCCGAGCTCCTCTACGAGAACGGCGGCTGCAAACTGCACGACCAGGCCGAGTACCGGCGGGCCGGCAAGGAGCACTTCCTGACCACGGTCGGGCGGATCATCTTCAACGAAAGCATCGAGCGAGCCCTCGCCGACGCTCTCGAAGACGATTTCGACCCGGATCAGTACGAGTTCCTCAACCACTCGCTGAAGAAGAAGGACGTCAACGAGATGGTCTCCAGCCTGGTCAAGGCCTACGGTGCGCCGCCGGTCTCCCAGGTCCTGGATGCCTTCAAGGACCTCGGCTTCCGTTACGCGAGCCAGGCCGGCATCACGGTCTCCAAGAACAACGTCGTCTCGCCGCCCGAGAAGGCTGAAATCCTCGAGCGCTACGAGAAGGAGACCGAAGCGATCGTCGGCCAGTACGACGACGGCTACATCACGGCCGAGGAGCGCCATGAGGCGGTCACCGCGCACTGGAACCGGGCAACCGACGAGGTCGCCCAGGCGATGGAGGACAACCTCGACGAGCTGAACCCCATCTTCATGATGGCCAACTCAGGTGCTCGTGGATCGTTCAAACAGATCCGCCAGCTGGCGGGTATGCGCGGTCTGATGGCAAACCCGAAAGGCGAGATCATCGAGCGGCCGATCAAGGCCAACTTCATGGAGGGCCTCTCGGTTCTGGAGTACTTCATCTCCACCCACGGCGCTCGAAAGGGACTGGCGGACACGGCGCTGCGTACGGCCGACTCCGGTTATCTGACGCGCCGCCTGGTCGATGTCGCCCAGGACGTCATCGTGCGCCAGGAGGACTGCAAAACCAAAGAACACATCGAGATGGACCTGCGCAAGGACGACGGCTCGCTCAACGACAACCTGTTCGGGCGCCTGGCGGCGAAGAAGCTCGAAACCAAACGCGGTCGCGATCTGCTCAAGCGCAACCAGGAAATCACCCTGCCCGACGTCGAAGCGATCGCCGAGGCGTTCGGCGACGAGGAGATCAAGGTGCCGGTCCGTTCGACCCTGAAGTGCGAGGCCGACTCGGGCGTTTGCCGCTCCTGCTACGGCGTCGCCCCGGCGACCGGCTTCACGGTCAACATCGGCGACGCGGTGGGGATCATCGCCGCCCAGTCGATCGGCGAGCCGGGCACCCAGCTGACCATGCGCACCTTCCACACCGGTGGTGTCGCGGGCCAGGACATCACCCAGGGCCTGCCGCGCATCGTCGAGCTCTTCGAGGCTCGTAAACCGAAGGGCCTGGCGCAGATGGCCGAGGTCGACGGCAAGGTCACGGTTGACGAGACCGACAAAGCGCTGAAAATCATCGTCACCGAGTCCAGCGGCGAGGAGCACGCCTACAGCTTCCCGCTGCGGACCCGGCTGCACGTCGCCGACGGCGACAAGGTCGAGGCGGGCCAGCAGCTCAACGAGGGCTCGCTGTACCCGGCTGACCTGCTGGCGATCCGCGGCCGCACCGCGGTCGAGCTCTACCTGGTGGCAGAGGTTCAGAACGTCTACCGGGCCCAGGGCGTCGACATCAACGACAAGCACATCGAGCTGATCGCCCGCCAGATGCTGAAGAAGGTGCGGATCGAGTCGAAGGGCTCGACCAGCCTGCTTCCGGGCCAGCTCGAGGACCGCGGCAGCCTCAAACGACTCAACAAGAAGACCAAGGGAGAAGGCGGCACGCCGGCCAAAGGCGAGGAGGTCATCCTCGGCATCACCAAGGCCTCGCTGGCAACCGAGTCCTTCCTTTCCGCGGCTTCCTTCCAGGAGACGACCAAGGTGCTCACGGACGCCGCCCTCGAGGGCAAACGCGACAGGCTCGTGGGCCTGAAGGAGAACGTCATCATCGGCAAGCTGATCCCGGCGGCGACCGGTCTCAAGCACTACCGCACGGTGGCGATCGAGCCCGCGGTCGCGATCGCGGCACCCGACGAGGAGCTGCTCGACGAAGACGAGCTGGCGGCCGAGCTGGGCGTCGACGGGGTCGAGACTCCGGTCGAGGGGTTCGGTCCCTCTTTTGCGGAGGAGCTCGAGGAGCTGGCGCAGGAGATCGAGTCTTCCGACGAGACTAAATAGCGGGAGGGAGGGGCACCCAGTCCCTTCCGTCACGATTAGGCTTCGCCGTCGATGGGCCGATTTTCCTTCTTATAGGCGTGTTTTAGGCCCATCGACTGAGGCCGCACGCAAAAAGGGCCGGGGAGTGATCCCCGGCCCTTTTGCTGCTGGATGTGAGTTGTGATTACTGGACCAGGCAGAGGGCGAATGCGGTGATGGTCTGGTCGGTGGCCGTGGTGTTCTTGGCCTGGTAGAGCCAGCCGTTGCCGCTGGGGCGGGTGCTGGTCATTTCGACTCCGAACACGGAGGGCTGACCGCCGCCGCTGATGATCTGTTCGCCGGGCTCGCAGTTGGCGCTGACGCTGCCGGTGGCACCGGCTTTGATCGTGGCGGTGATGTTGCGCTGGGTGATCGTGCCGAGCTGGGTTGCCCGGACCGAGTCGGGGGCGATGTCGGCGCCGCTGACGGAATTGTCGGCGATCTCCGAGGAGGTGACCGAGTTGGGACCGAGGTCGCTGCTGGTCAGCGAGTCCGGTGCCACCTTGGAGGAGGAGACGGCGTTTTCGGCGATCTCTTCCGGGCCGGCGGCGTTCGGGGCGAGGTCGGCGGCGGTCAGCGAGTTGTCGCCGACTTTCGCCGAGTTGACCGCGCCATCATGGAGGTCGACCGTGCGGACGGTGCCGTCGACGATCTGGGCCGAGCGGACGGTGTTCTTGCCCACGACGCCGGCCGCGAAGGCGCTGCCGGCGAGAGCCATGAACAGCGCAAGGCAGCTGATCACGAGGGCGGGGGAGACGCGGAATGAACGGTTCTTGCTGGTCATCGGGAGTTCCTTTCGTTGGTTGTAAATCCGATGGACCAAGCTTCGTTTCGATTGCCGTTCCTCTCTACGGACCCAAGGGGTGGACTCACTCACCCCTTCGCTCTGGACCGGACTGGCCAGGCGGCCAGCTCCGATAGATTCCAGGCATGGCCGCTGCCAAGAAGGTCTGCGTCATCGGGGCAGGTTCATCTGGCATCGTCGCCTGCCAGGTTCTGAACGCCCGGAGGGTCCCGTTCGACTGCTTCGAGAAGGGCTCGCAGGTCGGTGGCAACTGGCGTTTTGAAAACGACAACGGGATGTCGTCCGCGTACCGGTCGCTGCACATCAACACCTCGCGGCGGGTGATGGCCTTCAAGACGCTGCCGATGCCGGATCACTATCCCGACTACCCGGATCACTTTCAGATGGCGGCCTACTTCGACGAATACGTCGACCACTTCGGCCTGCGGGAGAAGATCAGCTTCCGGACCGAGGTGCTCAGCGTCGAGCCGGTGGAGGGGGAGTGGGAGGTGACCGTTGCGGACTCCCGGGGGAGCCGCGAGACCAGTCGCTACCGCGCCGTTATCGTCGCCAACGGCCACCACTGGGATCCCCGTGGGCCCGAGCCGGCATTTCCGGGCGCCGACGACTTCAGCGGCGAGCAGCTGCACGCCCACCACTACCGCGAGCCCGATGTCCTGCGCGGCAAGCGGGTTCTGGTTCTCGGGCTCGGCAACTCGGCCACCGACATCGCGGTCGAGTCCTCGCGGATCGCCGACAAGACCTTCCTGGCGATGCGCCGCGGCGCCTATGTGCTGCCCAAGTACATGAACGGCAAGCCGATCGACGAGGTCTCGACGCCACTGATCTCGAGACTGCCGATGCCGGTGCAGCGCTTCTTCAGCTCGCGCATGCTCGGCATCGCCGCCGGCGACATGACCGCCTACGGGCTGCCGAAGCCCGACCACAAGCTCTTCGAGGCGCATCCGACCGTATCCTCGGAGCTGCTGCCGCGCCTCGGTCACGGTGACATCGCGGTCAAGCCCAACATCGACCGCTTCAGCGGCGGGCGCACCGTCCGCTTCGCCGACAGCAGCGAGGAGGAGATCGACCTCGTCGTCTACTGCACCGGCTACAAGATGACCTTCCCGTTCTTCGACCCGGAGGTCTTCTCCGCGCCGGACAACCGCTTGCCGCTCTACCGCCGGGTGGCCTCGGTGGAGCGGCCGGGCCTGTACCTGCTCGGCTTCATCCAGCCGCTCGGGCCGATCATGCCGCTGGCCGAGGCGCAGGCCGAATGGGTCGCCGACCTGCTTGGCGGGCGTGCCGGGCTACCGGCGGCGGCGGAGATGCGGCGGGAGATCGCGGTCGAAGAAGAGAAGATGCGCAAGCGCTTCGTCGCCTCTAAGCGTCATACGGTCGAGGTCGACTTTTATCCCTACCTGCGTGAGATCCGCCGGGAGCGAAAGCTGGCCGGCCAGCGGGTCTGACGACCCTGGCGCGGCCGCCCGGGGGGCAGGCCGGCAGCGGCATCGCGGCACCACCACCGTGCGGCCCGCGGCGCGGCCCGCGGGGAAGCTTCGGCCGCGGGCGGCGCTTGAAGCCGCCACCCGAGTCCTCGGCGGCCTCGGGCTCAGGCGTCGTCTGGCTCGCCCACCAGACCAGCCAGATCGATCCCAGAACCGGGATCTTCAGAACCACCAGCAGGAAGAAGATCGCCCAGAACCCCGTCATCGGTCAAGTCTAGAGGCCGCGGGCCCAGGCCGTCAGCGCTTCGGTCTGGGCCTCCTCGAGCCCGAGGTGCGGTTCGGTCGGGACCAGCAGGGTCGGCTCCGGCCGCTCCCGCGCCCATTCGTAACAGCTCTCGTCGAAGTTGTCGTCGACCCAGGCCATCGCCCGGCCCTGGCAGTACTCGTCGAGCGGCCCCAGCTTCCAGTGGGCGGAGCCGAAGCGGGCGGCGCCGTTGAAGGTCAGGTGCGGCAGCTCCGGCACCCCGAGGATGTTGGGCAGGTAGTCGTTGGCCCGGTCCTCCCAGCCGGTCGCCCAGAACAGCTCGTAGTCCTCGGCCAGTCGCAGCAGCCGCCTTCCGGCCTGCAGCGAGATGCAGTGGACCATCCCGTCGATCAGTTCGAACTGCGCCTCGTCCTTGGGCGGAGGCTCGTCGAAACCGAAGATGCTGATCACGCCGTCGACGTCGACGGCAAGGAGGGGACGGCTCATGCGCCCAGACTAGATGAGGGCCGAGTGGGGCCGGCTACCAGCGGTAGTGGGCGAATGCCTTGTTGGCCTGGGCCATGCGATAGATGTCGTCCTTCCGCTTCCAGGCACTGCCCTGCTGCTGGTTGGCGTCGAGGATCTCGCTGGCGAGACGCTCGGCCATCGAGTACTCGCGGCGGGCGCGGGCGAACTGGACCAGCCAGCGGATCGCCAGGGTGCGGGCGCGCCGGGCCGGAACCTCGACCGGGACCTGGTAGGTCGCACCGCCGACGCGGCGGGAGCGGACCTCGAGCACCGGGGTCAAGGCTTTGATCGCCGACTCCAGCGTCTCGACCGGATCCTCGCCGTTGCGCTCGCCGACGATCGCGAGGCTGTCATAGACGAGCCGCTCGGCCAGGGACTTCTTGCCGTCGCTCATCACCTTGTTGATGAGCTGCTGCACGAGCCGGTTGCGGTGCCTGGCGTCAGGTTCGATCGGCCGGATGGTCGCTGCGGAGCGGCGTGGCATTAGGAGGCCTTCACCCCGTAGCGCGAGCGGGCCTGCTTGCGGTCGGAGACGCCGGCGGCGTCGAGGGTGCCGCGGACGACCTTGTAGCGGACGCCCGGCAGGTCCTTGACGCGACCACCGCGGATCAGCACGACCGAGTGCTCCTGAAGATTGTGTCCCTCGCCGGGGATGTAGGTCGTGACCTCCATGCCATTCGTGAGCCGCACACGGGCGATCTTGCGAAGGGCCGAGTTCGGCTTCTTCGGCGTCACCGTGGCGACGCGGGTGCAGACGCCGCGGCGCTGAGGGGCGGCTACGCCCTTCTTGCGACCGTTGCCTGACTTGAGGCCCGGCGTCGTGGTCTTCTTCTTCGGGCGCTTGCGGCCCTTCCTGACAAGTTGATTCGTATTCGGCACGGCCGCGCATAGTAGAGCAGTCCGGCAAGAACCAGCCCCGCCGCTGCCGCGAGCTCCGCGTAGAAGCCGTCCTCGAGCACCGCCGTGGCGCCTGAGAAGCGCGAGGTTTGGGCACCTGCGTCGAGGCCGTGGGGAAGGTCGACGAGGAGGATCACGGCGATCGAGACCAGCCCCAACGCGGCGACGGAGAAGCCCAGCCGGCGCCGGTCGCGCCACCCGGCCAGGGCGCCGAGCCCGATCGCAAGCAGCCCGATCGCCACCAGCGCATAGAGGTGAGCCTGGCCGGCGGTCCTGATTTCCACCGCCGGCGGCTTGGCCACCCCCGGCAGGTTGGCGTAGCCGGGCTGGCCGATCTCGACCGCCCGGTAGTCGACGAACTGGGAGGCGACGAGGCAGGCGCCGGCGGCGACGATCACGAAGGCGATCGCCCGCTGGGGGGTGACGGCGGTACCGGCCCGGGTCGCCACCCGCGCCGCCGCGGCGCAGGCCCGGCGCAGCCGGCGGTCGCTGAAGGCGAGGCCGTGGAAGAACCAGGAGGCAATGGGCCGCAGTCGCGGGCCGGCTACGGCGGCGGACCGTTTGGCCCCGGCCTTCGACCAACGGCCGGCCCGGCTCAGCGGTGGGTGGGCTCTCTCAAGCCCCCGATTGGCGGTCCGGTCGAGGCGCCGAGTCCACTTCACGGACGCCTTCGAGAGCTTCGCGAAGACCGAGCCGTTGCGCTTGCGCGCCGCTGCTATCATCGCCGGTCGCTCAGGCAGTTTTTTCGCAGCATGCTTCGCCGGGCCCGCTGGGGCCCTTTTTTTGCGCTGGTTGCGCTTGTGCCGGTCGCGCCGATCCTGCTCACCGCTGGGTCGCTTCCGTTTCACCCATCACCCACTTCGAGAGATAAAGACCTAGAGACCATGCCACGCAGCTTTCCACTAGAGAAGACCCGGAACATCGGGATCATGGCGCACATCGACGCCGGTAAGACGACGACTACCGAGCGCATCCTCTACTACACGGGCCGCACCCACAAAATGGGCGAGGTCCACGAGGGCGCCGCGGTGATGGACTGGATGGAGCAGGAGCAGGAGCGCGGGATCACGATCACCTCCGCCGCGACGGCCTGTGAGTGGAAGGGCCACCGGATCAACATCATCGACACGCCCGGCCACGTCGACTTCACGGTCGAGGTCGAGCGCAGCCTGCGCGTGCTCGACGGCGCCGTCGCCGTCTTCGACGCCGTCGCCGGCGTCGAGCCTCAGTCGGAGACGGTCTGGCGCCAGGCCGACAAGTACTCGGTCCCGCGCTTCGCCTACATCAACAAGATGGACCGCACCGGCGCCGACTTCTTCAATGCGGTCAAGACGATGAAGGACCGGCTCGGCGCCAACCCGCTGCCGATCCAGCTGCCGATCGGCGCCGAGGGCGACTTCAAAGGCGTCGTCGACGTGGTCGAGATGAAAGCGATGGTCTGGACCGACGAGCTCGGCGCCGAGTACGAGACGATCGAGATTCCCGAGGACCTGCGCGAGCAGGCCGAGGAATACCGGACGCAGCTGATCGAGGCCTGCGCCGACTACGACGACGAGCTGATGGAAGCGTATCTCGGCGAAGAGGAGATCCCGCACGAGCGGATCGCCAAGTCACTGCACCGCGCCTGCCTCGACACCAAGGTGACGCCGGTGCTCTGTGGCTCCTCCTTCAAGAACAAGGGAGTGCAGCCGCTGCTCGACGCGATCGTCGAGCTGCTGCCCTCGCCGCTCGAGGTCCCGCCGGTCACCGGCGTCGTGCCCGCCGGCAAAGGCGAGGCCGAGCCGACCGAGGCCGAGCGCCCCGCCGACGACAGCGCCCCCTTCTCCGCGCTCGCCTTCAAGATCATGACCGACCCCTACGTCGGCAAACTCACCTACTTCCGCGTCTACTCGGGGAAACTCGAGGCCGGCGGTCGCGTCCTCAACGTCTCCAGCGGCAAGACCGAGCGCATCGGCCGCCTGCTGATGATGCACGCCAACAGCCGCGAGGAGATCGATGAGGTCTATTCCGGCGACATCTGCGCCGGCGTCGGCCTCAAGCAGACCAGCACGGGGGACACGCTCTCCGCCCCGGACGCGCCGATCACGCTCGAGAGCATCGAATTCCCGGAGACGGTGATCGCGGTCGCGATCGAGCCGAAGACCAAAGCCGACCAGGAGAAGATGGGCGCCGCCCTGCAGCGCCTCGGCGAGGAGGACCCGACCTTCCGGATCGAATCCGACGAGGAAACGGGCCAGACCCTGATCCACGGCATGGGCGAGCTTCACCTCGAGGTGATCGTCGACCGCATGCTGCGCGAGTTCAAAGTCGATGCCAACGTCGGCAAGCCGCAGGTCGCCTACCGCGAGACGATTCGCAAGCGGACCGAGAAGGTCGTGGCGCGCTTCGTCCGCCAGACCGGCGGCCGGGGCCAGTTCGGCCACGTCGTCATCAACCTCGAGCCGGCCCCGGGCGAGGGCTTCGAGTTCGTCAACAAAATCAAGGGCGGCACCATCCCGGGCGAATTCATCGGCCCCGCCGAACAGGGGATGAAGGAGGCGCTGGAAAACGGCGTCAAGGCCGGCTACCCGATGGTCGACGTCAAAGTCGAACTCGTCGACGGCTCCTACCACGACGTGGACTCTTCGGAGATGGCCTTCAAAATCGCCGGCTCGATGGCGATCCAGGAGGGCGCCCGCAAGTCCAACCCGGTCCTGCTGGAGCCGGTGATGGCGGTCGAGGTCGTGACCCCCGAGGACTTCCTCGGCGACGTCATCGGCGACCTCTCGCGCCGCCGCGGCAAGGTTCAGGGCCAGGATCAGCGCGGCAACGCGCTGGCCGTCCAGGCCTTCGTCCCGCTGGGCGAGATGTTCGGCTACGCCACCGACCTTCGCTCCTCGACTCAGGGGCGCGCCAGCTACACGATGCAGTTCGAGCGCTACGAGGAGGTCCCCGGGAGCATCGCCGAGGAGATCGTCGCGCACCGCTCTGGAGAGCCAGTCGGAGCGAGTTCCTAGGCCCAACCGCGACAGGGGGCGGCATCTGGCTATATTTCCCAGGTTCGCCCGCAGGCAGAACAGATCACCTTACCGAGCAGTGTCAGACAGAACAACGACTTCGAAAGGTAGAACGGAGAGAGATGTCAAAGGAGAAGTTCGAGCGCGATAAGCCGCATGTGAACGTCGGGACTATTGGTCATATCGACCACGGAAAGACGACGCTGACGGCCGCGATCACCCAGACGCTCTCAACCGTGGGCGGGGCCGAAGCTCAGAGCTTCGCCGAGATCGACAACGCCCCCGAGGAGAAGGAGCGCGGGATCACGATCGCGACCTCCCACGTCGAGTACGAGACCGAGAACCGGCACTACGCCCACGTCGACTGCCCGGGCCACGCCGACTACGTCAAGAACATGATCACCGGTGCGGCCCAGATGGACGGGGCGATCCTGGTCGTCTCCGCCGCCGACGGCGTCATGCCGCAGACCCGCGAGCACATCCTGCTCGCCCGTCAGGTCAACGTCCCCCACGTGGTCGTCTTCCTCAACAAGATCGATCAGGTCGATGACGAGGAACTGGTCGAGCTGGTCGAGGAGGAGGTCAAGGAACTCCTCGACGAGTACGACTTCCCGGGCGACGACACGCCGATCATCAAAGGCTCGGCGCTGAAGGCTCTCGAAGGCGACGAGGAGGCCCAGAAAGCGGTCTTCGAGCTGGCTGCCGCCCTCGACTCCTACATCCCGGAGCCGGTCCGTGAGCTCGACAAGCCCTTCCTGATGCCGGTTGAGGACATCTTCTCGATCACCGGCCGCGGCACCGTCGCGACCGGCCGCGTCGAGCAGGGCATCGTCAACACCGGTGACGAGGTCGAGATCGTCGGCATCACCGACACGACCAAAACCGTCGTCACCGGGGTCGAGATGTTCCGCAAGATCCTCGACCAGGGCCAGGCGGGCGACAACATCGGCGCCCTGCTGCGAGGCACCAAGCGCGAGGAGATCGAGCGCGGCCAGGTTCTCTGCAAGCCCGGCTCGATCACGCCGCACACCAAGTTCAAGGCTGAGGTCTACTGCCTGAAGAAGGAGGAGGGTGGCCGTCACACGCCGTTCTTCACCGGCTACCGGCCCCAGTTCTATTTCCGCACCACCGACGTGACCGGGATCGCCAACCTCCCCGAGGGGACGGAGATGGTGATGCCGGGAGACAACGTCGAGATGACGATCGAGCTGATCCAGCCGATCGCCATGGATCCGGGCCTGCGGTTCGCCATCCGCGAGGGTGGCCGCACCGTCGGCTCAGGGGTAGTCGCCAACGTCATCGAGTAGGCGACCCCCAAGGGGCGGGCACCTGCCTGTCTCGTCACCGCCCGCCGGGCGGTGAGACAACTGCGAAGACATACGACCGGGGCGGCGCCCCACAAAGGGGCCCGTCCTTTTATGCGCGAGAAAGACAGCTTTTAGACCGTGGCAGCGATAGCAGCACAAAAAATTCGAATCCGACTCAAGGCGTACGACCATGACGCCATAGATCGCGCTGCCCGCGAGATCGTCGAGACCGCGGAGCGGACCGGCGCCAGCGTTTCTGGCCCGGTGCCCCTGCCGACCGAGAAAAACGTCTACTGCGTGATCCGCTCGCCGTTCAAGGACAAGGACTCGCGCGAGCACTTCGAGATCCGCACCCACAAGCGCCTGATCGACATCCTCCAGCCGTCGCCGAAAACCGTCGACTCGCTGCAGCGCCTGGATTCGCTGCCGGCGGGCGTCGACATCGAGATCCGCCTCTAACCATGGCCGCGATTCTCGGCAAGAAGTTGGGCATGACCCAGGTGTTCCGCGAGGACGGCACCGTCGTGCCCGTGACCGTCATCGAGGCCGGCCCCTGCAAGGTCACCGCCGTCCGCGAGAGCGAGCGCGACGGCTACGCGGCCGTGCAGCTCGCCTTCGGCGAGGTCAAGCAGGGCAAGCTGAGCCAGGCCGAGGAAGGCCACCTGAAGAAGGCCGGGGCGGCGCCGATGCGCCACCTGGTCGAGTTCCGCGACGAGGACCTCGGCAAAGGGGAGGATGACCCGATCAAGATAGGCGACGATGTCACCGTCGCCGGCTTCGAGGCGGGCCAGAAGGTCAAGGTCTCTGGGATCTCGATCGGCAAGGGCTTCCAGGGCGGGATCAAGCGCCACAACTTCAGCCGCGGCCCGGTCAGCCACGGCTCGCACAACGTCCGCGCCCCGGGCTCGATCGGCGCCAGCGCCTTCCCGGCCCGCGTCTTCAAAGGGATGCGCATGCCCGGCCAGATGGGCAACAAGCGGATCACCCAGAAGGGCCTCGAGATCGCCGACATCGACGCCGACCGAAATCTTCTCCTGATCAAGGGCTCCGTACCGGGCTCGCGCAACGCGATCGTCGAGGTGAGGACCGATGTCTAAGGCCTCCGTGCTCGGCAAATCGACCAAGGCCGATCTGCCCAAAGAGCTGTTCGCCGAGCCCTTCCACCAGTCGCTGGTCCACGAGGCCGCCCGCGCCGACATGGCTTCCCGCCGTCGCGGCACCGCTTCGACCCTGACCCGCGGCGAGGTCTCCTTCACGACCGCCAAGGCCTGGCGCCAGAAGGGAACCGGCCGCGCTCGCGTCGGCGCCCTCGGCGTCTCCAGCCGTTTCGGCGGTGGCGTCACCTTCGGCCCGAAGCCGCGCCATTACACGGTCAAGGTCAACCGCAAAGCCCGTCGCCGGGCGATGCGCTCGGCCCTCTCGGTCCATGCCGAGCGCGACAGCGTCGCCGTCCTCGACGCCGCCGCATTCGAGACGCCTTCGACCAAGCAGGCGGCCGCGGCGCTCGCCAAATGGGGCGCCAAGAGCCCGACCCTGGTCGTGCTCACGGCCGAGGAGACCGGCGCGATGAAGAGCTTCCGCAACATCCCCCGCACCCACGTGATCGAGGTCGGCGCGACCGGTGTCGCCGACGTGATCGGCGCCGCCGCACTCGTCCTCTCCGAAGCCGCCCTGGCCTCGCTGCAGGAGAGGCTGGGCTGATGGACGCGCGCACCATCCTCATCCGCCCGGTGATCTCCGAGAAGAGCTACGCGCTGATCGCCGAAGGCAAGTACACCTTCCGGGTCGACGACCGTGCCCACAAGACCCAGATCGCCCAGGCGGTCCACGAGGTATTCGGGGTCCAGGTCGCCAAGGTGCGGACCTCCAAAGTGCGCTCGAAGCCGAAGCGTCGCGGCCTCTCGAAAGGCCGGACCCGCGCCTGGAAGAAGGCGATCGTCCAGCTCGCCCCCGGCGAACGAATCGAGCTCTTCGAAGGCGCGGAGACCGCGTAGGAGTCTGAGAGATGCCGAACCGCAAAACAAAACCGACCAGCCCCGGGCGCCGCTTCGCGACCTACCCGTTGCGCGAGCAGCTGACCACCTCGGAGCCGGAAAAGAAGCTGACCGAGGGGCTGCGCAAGTCCGGCGGCCGCAACGTGAACGGCCGCGTCACCGCCCGCCATCGCGGTGGCGGCGCCAAGCGGCGCTATCGCAAAATCGACTTCAAGCGCCTCAAGGACGGCGTGCCGGCCAAGGTCGCGACGATCGAGTACGACCCGAACCGCAGCTGTTACATCGCCCTGCTGCACTACGCCGACGGGTTCAAGGACTACATCCTCGCCCCGGCGCAGCTCGCGGTCGGCGACGAGGTCAAGTCCGGCCCCGAGGCCGACATCAAACCCGGTCACACGCTGGCCCTGGGCGAGATGCCGACCGGCACGATCGTCCACAACGTCGAGCTGATCGCCGGCCAGGGCGGCAAGCTCGGCCGCGCGGCGGGCACGGCCATCCAGCTGGTCGCCAAGGAGGGCGAGATGGTCACCCTGCGACTGCCGTCCTCGGAGATGCGGCTGGTCCGCGCCGAGTGCCGGGCGACCGTCGGGACGCTCTCCAACGCCGAGCACCAGAACATGAAGATCGGCAAGGCCGGTCGGAGCCGTCACAAGGGCAAGCGGCCGCAGAGCCGTGGCGTCGCGATGAACCCCGTCGATCACCCGCACGGCGGCGGCGAGGCACACCACACGCCCGGTGGCCATCCGGTGACCCCCTGGGGCAAGCCGACGCTCGGCTACCGGACCCGTAAGAAGGGCAAGCAGTCCGATCGTTACATCGTCCGCGGCAGACGTCGCGGCAAGAAGAAGGGTCGCTGATGGGTCGCTCGACGAAAAAGGGTCCGTGGGTCGAAGAGAGGCTGATGAAGCGCGTCTCCGCGATGAACGAGTCCGGCACCAAGAAAATGCTCAAAACCTGGTCCCGGACCTCGACCGTGTTCCCGGAGATGGTTGGACACACGATCGCCGTCCACGACGGCAAAAAGCACGTCCCCGTCTTCATCTCCGAGTCGATGGTCGGCCACAAGCTCGGCGAGTTCGCGCCGACCCGCACCTTCCGCTCGCACACCTCAGGTAGAGGCGAATAGCGATGGCCGACGAGAAGCCAGATAAGAAAAAAAGCAACCCGGATAAGAAAAACGGCAAAAAAGTGGCAAAAAAACCGCCCAAAGCCGCAGGAAAAAAAGCCGCCAAAGCGGTGGCCAAAAAAGCGACGAAAAAATCGAGCGCGAAAAAAGCCGAGGCCAAAGCAGAGAGCAAAGCCAAAGCGCCGGCGAAAAAAGCCGCGCCGGCTCCTGCGACCCCGCAGGTCGTCCGCGCCAGCGCCCGCTACGTGCGGATCGCTCCCCGCAAGGCCCGCCTGATCGCCGACCAGGTGCGCGGCCTGCACATCGAAAAGGCCCGCGCCCTGCTTCAGTTCTCGCCCCGCGGTGCGGCTGAGGACATCCACAAGCTGATCGATTCCGCCGCCGCCAACGCGGAGAACAACCACGACCTGATCGCCGACGAGATGCGCGTCTCCTCGATCACCGTCGACGAGGGCCCGACGCTGCGCCGGTTCCGGCCGCGGGCGATGGGACGGGCGACCCCGATCAACAAGCGAACCAGCCACATCGCCGTGGCGCTAACTCCGGTGGAGGACTAGGTCATGGGACAGAAGATCCACCCCGAGGGCTTTCGGGTCGGCTACATCCACGACTGGAAGTCGACCTGGTTCGAGGAGAAGAACTTCGCCGACGTGCTCCAGGAAGACCTGCAGATCCGCGATCACATCGTCGGCAAGCTCTCCCACGCGGGGCTCTCCAACATCACGATCGAGCGTCGCGGCGAGGTCGCCGTCGATATCCACACGGCCAGGCCCGGCATCGTCATCGGCAAGTCCGGCAGCGAAGTCGATGCGCTTCGCAAGGAGCTGCACAAGCTCACCGGCAGCCCGGTGAAAGTGAACATCCGCGAGGTCAAGCGCCCCGAGCTGGACGCCAAGCTGGTCGCCCAGTCGATCGCCGAGCAGCTGCAGAATCGGGTCGCCTTCCGCCGCGCGATGAAACGCGCCCTGACCTCGGCCATGCGCTCCGGCGCCAAGGGCGTCAAGGTCCAGGTCTCCGGTCGCCTCGGCGGTGCGGAGATGGCGCGGACCGAAAGCTATTCCGACGGCCGGGTGCCGCTGCACACGCTGCGCGCGGACATCGACTACGGCTTCTTCGAGGCGAAGACGACGACCGGCCGGATCGGCGTCAAATGCTGGATCAACAAGGGCGAAGTGATGCCCGAGGGCTTCCGTTCCGACCTCGCTTCGACCGACGGCGAGCCGCAGGGCAACCAGCGCGGCGGTCGTGGTCCCGGCGGCCCCGGCGGTGGCGGACGCGGACCGGGCGGTGACCGTGGTGGACGTGGCGGCGGTCGTGGGCCCGGCGGCGGTGGCGGACGCGGCCCTGGTGGCGACCGCGGCGGCCAGCGCGGCGGAGGCGCTCGCTGATGCTGAGCCCGAAACGTGTCAAGCACCGCAAACAGATGCGCGGCCGGATGCGTGGCAACACCAAGGGCGGCAGCACCGTCGCCTTCGGCGAGTACGGGCTGAAGTCGCTCGACCGTGGTTGGGTCACCAATCGCCAGATCGAGGCTGCCCGCGTCGCGATGACCCGCAAGATCAAACGTGGCGGCAAGGTCTGGATCAACATCTTCCCGGACAAGCCGTACACGAAGAAGCCGGCCGAGACGCGGATGGGCTCCGGAAAAGGAAACCCCGAGGGCTGGGTCGCGGTGGTCAAGCCCGGGCGCGTGATGTTCGAGCTGGCCGGCGTCCCCGAGGATCTCGCTCGCGACGCCCTGCGACTGGCCGGTCACAAGCTTCCCGTGAGGACGAAATTCGTCAAGCGCGAGGGGGTCGAGGACTGATGAAAGCTTCCGAGGCCCATAATCTGAAAGACGACGAGCTGGTGGCGAAGCTGATCGACGCGAAGCAGGAGGCGTTCAACCTGCGCTTCCGCCACGCGACCGGCGAGCTGGAGAACACGTCCCGGCTCGGCCTGGCGAAACGCGACATAGCGCGGCTGCTGACCGTGGCGCGCAACAGAGGCATTGACGTTGAGAAAGAGACGAAGCGGATATGAGCGACGACGAGCAGAAAAAAGACGAGACGACTGAGGAGCCCCAGGCCGAGGCGCCTCCCGTCGCCGAGGAGACTCCGGCGGCCGAGGAGGCACCCGTGGCCGAGGCACCTGAGGCAGAGGCCCCTGCTGTCGAGGAGGAGGAGGCGCCGGCGCCCACCGCCGAGTCAGCCCCTGCTCCTGATGCAGCGCCCGCCGCCGAGCCGGATCCGGAGGACGATCTCCCTTGGAAGGAGCGTGTCCGTCTGCAGCGTTCGCGGCGGCCACAGGAGGCGAAGCCGGCACTTACTCCGGAGGAGCATGCCGCCGCGCGGCGCGAGGGCCGCAGGGCAAAGGCGTCCGAACGGCGCACCGAGCGTGCGGCGGCGAAGGCGAAGAAGGGCGAGTCCGGCACCGGCACGCCCCCGGCCGAGCGCGACTCCAACGCCGCCAAGGTCCGCCAGGGGATCGTCGTCTCCAACAAAGGCAACAAATCGATCACGGTCAGGATCGACTTCGCCCGCCGGCACCCCACTTACGAGAAGATCGTCCGCCGCTCGCGCACGCTGCACGCGCACGACGAGCGCAACGAGGCCGGCGAGGGCGACGTGGTGCGGATCGTCGAGACCCGTCCGCTGTCCAAGACCAAGCGCTGGCGTCTGGTCGACGTCGTCGAGAAGGCAAGGTAGGCGAAGTGATCCAGCAGGAGTCAAGACTGAAGGTCGCCGACAACTCGGGCGCCCGGGAGATCCTCTGCATCAGGGTCAAGGGTGGCTCGCACCGCCGCTACGCCAGCGTCGGCGACGTGATCACCGCCACCGTCAAATCGGCCAGCCCGCAGGGCGGCGTCCGCAAGGGCGAGGTCGTCCAGGCCGTCGTCGTCCGCACCCGCAAGCCGCTCGGCCGGCCCGATGGCACCTACATCGCCTTCGACGAGAACGCCGCCGTGTTGATCGACCCGGCCAACAACAATCCGCGCGGGACCCGCATCTTCGGCCCGGTGGCGCGCGAACTGCGCGATCGCAACTTCATGAAAATCATCTCGCTCGCGCCCGAGGTCCTCTGATGAAGTCGATGCGGATCCGAACCGACGACCAGGTCGTCGTGACCAGCGGCAAGGACGCCGGCAAGACCGGGCGGGTCATCCGCACCGACCCCCAGCGCCGCCGCGTCTTCGTCGAGGGCCTGAACATCATCAAGCGCCACGAACGGCCGCGCTCGACGGGCGACATGGCGAGCGCCCAGGCGGGCGGCATCGTCGAAAAGGAGGGGCCGATCCACGTCTCCAACGTGATGCTGCTCGATCCCAAAGGCAACAAAGCGACCCGGGTCGGAGTCCGCCGCGATGACGGTGGCAAGCGCGTCCGCTACGCGAAGAGCAGCGGGGCGGCGATCGACTGATGGAGGCGACCGCGACCCGACAGGCAGCACCGCCGCCGCGCTTGCGCGACCGCTACGAGCAGGAGATCCTGCCCGAGCTGACCAAGAAATTTGGCTACTCGACGCCGATGCAGGCGCCGCGACTGCTCAAGGTCACCCTCAACATGGGCCTCGGCACTGAGAAACAGGACAAAAAGTCCTTCGAAGCCGCGCAGAAACAGCTGGAGCTGATCGCCGGCCAGCATCCGAACGTGCGCCGGGCCCGCAAGTCGGTCGCCTCCTTCAAGCTGCGCGAGGGAATGCCGGTCGGTGTCTCGGTGACCCTGCGCAGGGCGCGGATGTGGGAGTTCCTCGATCGGCTCACCTCGATCGCGGTGCCTCGTATCCGTGACTTCCGCGGTCTCAACCCACGTTCCTTCGACGGCCGCGGCAACTACTCGATGGGCGTCAAAGAGCAGCTGATCTTCCCCGAAATCGACTACGACTCGGTCGACGTGGTGCGCGGGCTCGACATCACGATCACGACCTCCGCCGCCACCGACCTCGAGGCCTTCGAGCTGCTGCTGGCGCTCGGGATGCCGTTCGCCCAGGAGGGGCGTCCGGGGCAGGCCGACCGCGAAGAAGCTGAAGCCGAGGCCGAGGAGGAACAGCGCAAGGAGGAGGCCCGCCTCAAGGCCGAGGTGGAGCAGGCTGCCCTCGAGCAGCTGAAAGAGGAGAACCCGGAGGCCTACGCCAAGCCCGAGAGCGACGAGAGCGATGGCGATGACGCCGCCGAGGGCGGAAACGACGAGGCCGACCAGAATGGGGCCGACGAGGAGAGTTCAGATGGCTAAGACTTCGCAGAAGGTCCGCCAGGGCCGCAAATCCAAGTACAAATCGCGCAGTTACAACCGCTGCCGCCGCTGCGGGCGACCGCGTGCCTATTACCGCAAGTTCGGCCTCTGCCGGATCTGCCTGCGCAACGCCGCACACGAGGGGTACATCCCCGGAATGACCAAGTCGAGCTGGTAGGACCATGCAGACCGATCCAATCGCCGATTACCTGACCCGACTCCGCAACGCGATCCGCGCTGGCCATGACGAGGTGGACATCCCCCTCTCGGGCCTGAAGATGGAGATGTCGCGGATCCTCAAGGAGCAGGGCTACATCAAGGACTTCCACCGCAAGCCCGCCACGGTCGGCGAGGCGATCAACGTGCGCCTCAAGTACACCGAGGACCGCCGCCCCGTGATCATCGGGATCGAGCGGGTCTCCCGCCCCGGCCGGCGGCGCTACGTCGACCACAAGACCGTGCCGCGGGTCCAGGGCGGCACCGGGACCGCGATCCTCAGCACCTCGATCGGCGTGATGACCGGCCACGAAGCCCGCGCCAAGGGCGTCGGCGGCGAGGTCGTCGCCTACGTCTGGTGATCTGATGAGCCGAATCGGAAGAAAACCCGTCCCAGTGCCCGAGGCCGTCACGGTCGAGATCGCCCCTGGCAGCATCGCCGTCAAGGGCCCCAAGGGAGAGCTGAATCAGGTCTACTCGCAGGAGATGGCGGTCGAGCAGGGCGAGGGTGTCGTCACCGTCGCCCGGCCCACCGATCGCGGCGAGCACCGCGCCCTGCACGGCCTCACGCGCAGCCTGATCGCGAACATGGTCGAGGGCGTCACCGACGGCTTCGAGAAGCGGCTGGAGATCCAGGGCGTCGGTTACCGCGCCGCACTCAAAGGCAAGAACCTGGAGCTGGCGCTCGGCTACTCGCACCCGGTTTCGATCGAGGCTCCCGAGGGGATCGAGTTCGAGGTCCCGCAACCGACCGAGGTCATCGTCCGGGGAATCGACAAGCAGCTCGTCGGCCAGGTCGCCGCGGACATCCGCAAGCGCCGCAAGCCCGAGCCCTACAAGGGCAAGGGCATTCGCTACAAGGGCGAGCAGGTTCTCAGAAAGGTCGGTAAGCGCGCATGACCGTTGTCACCAAGGCTCAGAAGCGCCTGCGCCGGCGCCGCCGGGTTCGCGCCCGGGTAACCGGCACCGCGGAGCGCCCTCGCCTGTCCGTTTTCCGCTCCAACCGCGGGATCTTCGCCCAGATGATCGACGACACCAAGGGCCACACCGTGGCCGCGGTGAACTGGATCGAGCCGGATCTGCGCAAGATCACGGCGAGCGACCAGGCCAAGAAGGCCGGGGAACTGCTTGCCGAGCGGGCCAAGGCCGCGGGGGTCGAGACCTGTGTCTTCGATCGCGGCGGCTACCAATACCACGGCCGTGTCAAGGCCCTGGCCGAAGGAGCGCGCGAGGGAGGGTTGGCCTTCTAGTTCCGCTACGGTGGGCCGCTTGAGATGAAGGGAATGGATACGAAAAATGTCGAGACGGTGAGCCCGCGTGGGCTTGACCTCCAGGAGCGTGTGATTGAGATCAATCGCGTCGCCAAGGTGGTCAAGGGCGGCCGCCGCTTCTCTTTCACCGCCCTGGTCGCCGTCGGCGACGAGGAGGGCGTGGTCGGGATCGGTTACGGCAAGGCCCGCGAGGTCCCGCTGGCGATCCAGAAGGGCGTCGAGGACGCCCGCAAGAACTTGATTCGCGTGCCGAAATACGGCCAGACGATCACTCACAGGATCATCGGCCGCTTCGGCGCCGGACACGTGGTCCTGCGTCCGGCCAGCCCCGGTACCGGGGTCATCGCCGGCGGCGGCGTCCGCGCCGTGCTCGAGCTCGGCGGCGTCCGCGACGTGCTGACCAAGAGCATCGGGACCCAGAACCCGATCAACCTGGTCAAGGCGACGATGGACGGGCTCGTCCGTCTGCGCCGGCCCGAGGAGGTCGCGGAGCTGCGCGGGCTGACCGTCAAGCAGGTGCTCGGGCTCGACATGAACGGAACTTCCACCAACGGAGAGCACCTGGCAGCGGGGCCTGCCGCAGAGTCCGAGGGGCCTGCGGGCGGGGGCGGGGCCTCCGTTCTCGGCCCCTCGGACTCTGCGCCACCCGCTGAGGAGGCTGCTCCGTCAGACGAGGTTCCGGCCGCTGGGGCAAGCTCCGAGGCAGAGGGTCAAGCCGCGGAGGCAAGTGCTCCGGCCGCGGAGGCTCCCGCCGTGGAGGAGACTTCGCCGCCTGTCGAGGAGGCCAAGTCGTGAGTGCGGTCAAGATCCGGCAGGTGAAGTCGAAGGCCGGGACCAACCCGAGCCAGAAAGCCACCCTGACGGCGCTGGGACTGGGCCGGATCGGAAAAGCCGTGGAGCGCAAGGACTCGCCGCAGCTGCAGGGCCAGCTCCGCGTCGTCTCGCATCTGGTCGAGGTGTCCTGATGGCCGAGACGCCCCGCTCCGAGGAGATCGGCCTGCACAACCTGAAGCCGAAGCCGGGCTCGACCCGCCCCCGCAAGCGGATCGGTCGCGGTGAGGGCAGCGGCCTGGGCAAGACCTCGGGTCGCGGGCACAAGGGCGCCGGCTCCCGTGCCGGCGCCAAGCGCAAGGCCAACTACGAGGGTGGCCAGAACCCGATCCACATGCGGATGCGAAAGCTGCGCGGCCCGCACATGAAGAAGTCGATGCCCTTCGAGAACTTCCGCACCAAGACCCAGCCGATCAACCTCGCCGACCTCGAGGAGCGCTTCGACTCCGGCGCCGAAGTGACCCCGGCGACGCTGAAGGAGAAGGGCCTTGCGAAGCGCTCGGACCCGGTGAAGATCCTCGCCCGCGGCGAGATCAAAACGAAGCTTGACGTACACGCGCACGCGTTCAGTGCCGCCGCCAAAGAGAAGATCGAGGCGGCCGGCGGTTCCTGTCACACTCTGGAGCCGTAATGCTCAAAACTATTGCGAACGCTTTCAGCGTCGCCGATATTCGCAAGAAACTCGCCTTCACGGCGGCGATGTTGGCGCTGTACCGGCTTGGGGCCTACATCCCGGCTCCAGGCGTCGATGTGCAGGCCGTCAAGGAAATTCAGAACAACTTCGGCGGCTCGAACATCCTTGGCTTCCTCAACCTCTTCTCGGGCGGCAGCCTCTCGCGCCTGAGCCTCTTCGCGCTGGGGATCATGCCCTACATCACGGCCTCGATCATCCTGCAGCTGCTGACCGTGGTCGTGCCCTCGCTGGAGCGTCTGCAGAAAGAGGGCGAGGTGGGGCAGCAGAAGATCACCCAGTACACGCGCTACCTCACCGTCGGCCTCGCCTTCGGCCAGTCGCTCGGCTACGTCTTCCTCTTCCGCTCCTTCGGCAACCAGGCCGGCACCAGCGTCGTCGGCAACCTCACCTTCGCCAAGACCTTCCTGATCGTGATCTGCCTGACCGCCGGCTGCACCCTGCTGATGTGGCTGGGCGAGCTGATCACCCAGCGCGGGATCGGCAACGGCATCTCCCTGATGATCTTTGCCTCGATCGCCTCCTCGATCCCGAGCGGCATCACCAAGTGGTGGAACAGCCCGGACCAGGTCTTCGTGGTGATGATGCCCTTCATCGCCCTGGCGGTGATCGTCGCGATCGTCTTCGTCCAGGAGGGCCAGCGCCGGATCCCGGTCCAGTACGCGAAACGGGTCGTGGGGCGCAAAATGACCTCCGGCGGTTCGACCTACCTGCCGCTGCGGGTCAACATGGCCGGGGTCATCCCGGTCATCTTCGCGGCCTCGATCATGGCCTTCCCGCCGACCATCGGCCAGCTCCTCAACACGCCGGCCGCCCTTGACTTCGCCGCCTTCTTCAGCCCCAACAGCTGGCCCTACGTGCTCGGCGAGATCTTCTTCATCATCGTCTTCACCTACTTCTACACGGCTGTCACCTTCAATCCCGTCGACCAGGCCGACAACCTGAAGAAATACGGCGGCTTCATCCCCGGCGTCAGGCCCGGCCGTCCGACCGCCGAGTATCTCGACCGCATCCTCTCGCGCCTGACCTTCCCCGGCGCGCTCTACCTCGGCGCGGTCGCGGCGCTGCCGACGATCCTGATCAGCCAGACCTCGGCCAACTTCTATTTCGGCGGCACCTCGATCCTGATCATCATCGGCGTAGCCTTGGATACGGTCAAGCAGCTGGAGGCTCAACTCATGATGAGAAACTACGAGGGCTTTCTCAAATAGGACCTACTCGGGCGCGGCCGCTGCAAACCGGCGCATCTCGGCTTAATTTCGCGCCCTCAGTAGGAACGATTAGATCTAATGACTGAGCTAAATCTCGTACTACTGGGCCCTCCGGGGTCGGGCAAGGGCACCCAGGGCGAGCGCCTGCAGGAAGACCTGCGCCTGCCCTACTACGCCACCGGTGACATCCTCCGCGCCGCGGTGCGCGACGAGACAGCCCTGGGCCGGACCGCGAAGGAGTACATGGATCGTGGCGACCTGGTCCCCGACGAGGTGATCGTCGGCGTGATCGCCGAGCGCATCGATTCGGCCGAGGCGCTCGACGGCTTCATCCTCGACGGCTTCCCGCGCACGATGCCGCAGGCGGAGGCGCTCGACGCCAAGCTGGCGGAGCTGGAGCGGGGGGTCACCGCTGTGGTTCTGATCGACGTCTCCGACGACGAGGTCATCCGGCGGCTCGGCGGCCGGCGCACCTGCGAGGAGAACGGCCACGTCTTCCACGTCGAGTTCAACCCGCCGCAGCGCGAGGGGGTGTGCGACCTCGACGGCAGCCCGCTGATCGTCCGCGACGACGACAAGCCCGAGGTGATCCGCAACCGGCTCGACCAGTACCACGCCAAGACCGAGCCACTCGTCGACTATTACGACCAGCGCAGCGTGCTGCGCCGGATCGCCGGCACCGCCCCGCCCGACGACGTCGCCGAGGAGATCCGCAGGACCCTGGCGACGATGCGCTTGGAGCAGGACGAGGCCGTCTAGCCGGATGATCGTCCGCAAGGCCCCTGAGCAGGTCGAGCAGATGGCGGTGGCCGGCGACATCCTCGTCCGCTGCCTGAAGATGCTCGAGTCGAAGACGCGGGCGGGGGTCACGACCGCGGAGCTCGACGCGGCAGCGGAGAAGTTCATCCGCTCGCAGGGCGCCGAGCCGGCCTTCAAGGGCTACCGCGGCTTCCCCGGCTCGATCTGCGCCTCGCCGAACTCGATGGTCGTGCACGGCATCCCCGGCGCCTACGAGCTGCAGCGCGGGGACATCCTCTCGATCGACGTCGGCGTGATCAAGGACGGCTGGGTCGCCGATGCGGCGATGACGGTTCCTGTCGGCAGCGTCAGCCCGGAGGCGGAGCACCTGCTCGAGGTGACCAAGGCCTCGCTGTTCGCCGGGATCGAGCAGATGCGCCCCGGCAACCATCTCGGCGACGTCTCGGCGGCGATTCAGCGTGCGGTCGAGATCGAGGGCCTCTCGGTCATCCGCACCCTGGTCGGACACGGGATCGGCCGCGAGATGCACGAGGAGCCGCAGGTTCCCAACTTCGGCGAGCCGGGCAAGGGGCCGGAGCTGGAGGAGGGGATGGTCCTTGCGATCGAGCCGATGGTCAACGCCGGCGGCCCGCTGGTGCGGATGGACGACGACGGCTGGTCGGTCTACTCCGAGGACGACTCCCTAGCCGCGCACTTCGAGTTCACGGTCGCCGTCACCGCCGACGGCCCGCGCGTCCTCACTCCCTGGCACGAAGCCGGTTAGGAACAGGCCGAACGCTAGATTCTCGGGCGTGGATCAGGAGACCTTCGCCGCGGTAGATGCATTTGTGGGAGAGACCCTGGTGCCTCAGGACGAGGCGTTGCGAGAGGCGCTGGATCGGGCCGAAGCCGCTGGGCTGCCGCAGATCCAGGTTTCGCCGCCGCAGGGGAAGCTGCTGCAGATGCTGGCGCGGCTGGTGGGGACGCGGACGGTGTTGGAGTTCGGGACGCTGGGTGGGTACAGCACGATCCTGATTGCGCGGGCGTTGCCTGAGGACGGGCGGCTGATCACGCTCGAGGCGAATCCGGACTACGCCGAGGTGGCCCGGGGGAGCATCGAGCGAGCGGGGCTGGGCGGGGTCGTCGAGCTGCGGCTCGGGCCCGCGCTGGAGACGCTGCCGAAGCTTGCGGCGGAGGGCGCGGGGCCGTTCGACCTCACCTTCATCGACGCCGACAAGGCCAACACCCCCGACTACTTTGCCTGGGCCCTCGACCATTCCCGGCCCGGCAGCCTGATCGTCGCCGACAACGTCGTCCGCGGCGGCAGCCTGGCCGAGGCCGCCAGCGACGACCCGGCCACCCAGGCCCAGCGCCGGCTCCACGAAACCCTGGCCGACGAGCCCCGGGTGTCGGCGACGACGATCCAGACCGTCGGCAGCAAGGGCTACGACGGCTTCACCATCGCCCGCGTCTGCTAGCCGACGCCCACCCGCGCGCCCCTGCTATCTTTCCCGGTCGGCCCAATGGGCCAGTGTTTACCTGCCGTCCGACTCATGGGGCGCGCGGGAATCCTGTTTTCGATACGAGACCGGAGCAATGAAGGTTCGAGCTTCCGTTAAGCCGATGTGCGAGAAGTGCAAGGTCATCCGCCGAAATGGCGCTGTCCTCGTGATCTGTCAAAACCCCCGCCATAAGCAGCGGCAGGGTTAGACGATGGCACGTATCGCGGGCGTCAACATCCCGGTCAATAAACGGATCGAAGTAGGGCTCACCTACATCTTCGGCATCGGTCACTCGACGGCGCTGAAGATCCTCGAGGAGACCAAAGTCGATCCCGCCACCGCGGCCAAGGATCTGACCGAGGACGAGGTGATCCGGCTGCGCGACGCGGTCGACAACCGCGAGGTCGAGGGCGACCTCCGTCGCGATCGCTCCCAGAACGTCAAACGCCTGATGGAGATCGGCGCCTACCGCGGCCTTCGCCATCGCCGCGGCCTGCCGGTCCGCGGTCAGCGTACCAAGACCAATGCCCGCGGCCGCAAGGGCCCGCGCCGCTTGAGCATCGCCGGTAAGCGCAAGGCACCCAGGTAGGGAAAGAGAATGGCTGAGAAAAAACCCGCCAAGGGGCGAGCCCGTCGTCGCGTCAAAAAGAACGTCACCTATGGGCAGGCGCACATCAAGACTTCCTTCAACAACACGATCGTCACCCTGACCGATACCGACGGCAACGTGATCGCCTGGGAGTCGGCCGGCTCGGCCGGGTTCAAAGGCTCCCGCAAGTCGACCCCGTTCGCCGCCCAGGTGACCGCCGACGCCGCCGCCAAGAAGGGCATGGAACACGGCCTCGAGCGGGTCGAAGTCTTCGCCAAGGGCGCCGGTTCGGGCCGCGAGACGGCAATCCGCTCTCTGCAGGCCGCCGGGCTCGACGTGACCACGGTCAAGGACGTCTCCCCGCAGGCTCACAACGGCTGCCGGCCGAAGAAGCGGAGGCGCGTCTAGATGGCTCGCGATACCGGTCCGCAGTGCAAGCAGTGCCGCCGCGAGGGCCAGAAGCTCTTCCTCAAGGGCGAGCGCTGCTTCACCGACAAGTGCGGCGTCGAGCGGCGCTCCTACCCGCCCGGCGAGCATGGCCGCGGCCGGATGCGGCAGTCCGAGTACCGGGTGCAGCTGCGCGAGAAGCAGAAGACGCGCCGCTACTACCAGGTGCTCGAGAAACAGTTCCGCGCCTACTACGACAAGGCTTCCCGCCAGGAGGGCGTCACCGGAGAGAACCTCCTGCGACTGCTCGAGTCCCGGCTCGACAACGTGCTGGTGCGGCTCGGCTTTGCCGCCTCGCGCCGCCAGGCCCGCCAGCTGGTCAACCACGGCCACTGGATGGTCAACGGCCGCCGCGTCGACATCCCCTCCTACCAAGTCCGTCCCGAGGACATCATCTCGATCAAGGCCGGCTCTTCCGCCACCGACACGATCCAGCGGGCGACGGAACTCGTTTCCACCGTTCCCGCCTGGTTGCAGGCCGATCACGATGCCCTCACCGCCAAGGTCCTGCGCCTCCCAGAGCGCTCCGAGATCTCGGCGCCGGTTCAGGAGCAGCTCATCGTCGAGCTGTACTCCAAGTAGTCCGGATCCTGAAATTTCTGAACACGCATACGCAAGGAACTCATGACCACTGATTTCCAGGTCCCCCGCATCATCTCCGAGAAGGTCGACGACCGCCGCGGCACCTTCACCATCGAGCCGCTCGACAAGGGCTTCGGCTACACCTTCGGCAACAGCCTCCGGCGTGTCCTGCTCTCCTCGCTGGGCGGCGCTGCCATCACCAGCGTCCGCATTGAGGGCGTCGCACACGAGTTCTCGACCGTGCCCGGGGTCAAGGAGGATGTCACCGACATCGTCCTCAACCTCAAGGATCTCGTCGTCCGCATGCACACCGATGCCGATGAGATCGAGGCACCGCTGGTCGCCACCGGCCCCGGTGAGATCAGGGCGAAGGACATCGACCTGCCCTCCGGCGTCGAGATCCTCAACCCCGAGGCGCCGATCGCGACGCTGGAGAAGAAAACCAAACTCGAGGTCTACCTGACGATCGGCCGTGGCCGCGGTTACTCGCCGGCCGAAGAGAACAAGTCCGACGAGCAGCCGATCGGCGTGATCCCGATCGACTCGATCTTCTCGCCGATCCGCCGTGCCTCCTACGATGTCGCCGCCGCCCGTGTCGGGCAGCGCACCGACTTCGACAAACTGACCCTCGACCTCGAGACCGACGGCTCAATCGAGCCCGCGGCGGCGCTGCGCGAGGCCTCTGAGATCCTGATCAAGAGCCTGGCGATCTTCACCGACGCCGAGCGGGTGGAGGAGCTGACCGCACGTGAACCGAGTCCGGTCATGGCAGCCGATCCGCTTTCCGCGCCCGCCGGTGACGGAGTCGCCGGCAGCAACGGCCTCGACGAGATCCTGATCGAGGAGCTCGAACTGGGAGTCCGCTCCTACAACTGCCTCAAGCGCGCCGGCGTCCAGACCGTCGGTGACCTGGTCCGCAAGTCCCGCGCGGAACTGAACGCGATCCCCAACTTCGGTCAGAAGTCGATCGAGGAAGTGATCGAGACCCTGCACGCCCGCGGCCTCGATCTCCAGCAAGACTGAGGCGACGGGCGAGCGGAGCGGAGAACCCTGTGCGTCACCGTAAGAAGCGCAACAAGCTCAGCCGCGATGCCGCGCATCGCGAGGCGCTGCTCTCGAACCTCTCGAAGCAGCTGATCGAGCACGAGCGGATCCAGACCAGCCAGGCCAAGGCGAAGGCGGTCAAGCCCGAGGTGGAGAAACTGATCACCCTCGCCAAACGGGGCGACCTGCACGCCCGCCGGCAGGCGCTCTCGACGCTGCACAACGACAAGTTCATCGTCCACAAGCTCTTCGATGAGGTGGCGCCGCGTTACGCGACCCGGCCCGGCGGCTACACCCGCATCATCAAGCTCGGCCCGCGCCGCTCGGATAGCACCGAGATGGTGTACCTCGAGCTGGTTTGAGCCCCGGCTCCTTCCGCCTCGATATCGAATACGACGGTTCGCGCTTCTCGGGCTGGGCGAGCCAGCCCGGCAAACGCACGGTCCAGGCCGAGCTCGAGACGGCGCTGGAGACGATCCTGCGTGAGTCGATCGCACTGAAGGTGGCCGGGCGCACCGATTCCGGAGTGCACGCGCGTGGCCAGGTGGCCAGCTTCGACGCCGTGGCCGATGTCCCCGACGACCTGCTGCGACGCCTGAACGGAGTCACTCCCGACGACATCGCGGTCACCGCGGCCGCCCCCGCCCCTGCCGGCTTCGACGCCCGCGGCGACGCGACCTCGCGCAGCTACCGCTACCGGCTGCTGACCCGGCGGCCGGCCAGCCCGTTCGAGCGGGGACGGGCGCTCTGGTGGCCGCACCGCGTCGATCGCGAGGGGCTCGATGCCTGCGCCACGGCTCTGCTCGGCAGGCACGACTTCACCGCCTTCACCCCGAGCCAGACCGACCACGTCCACTTCGAGCGCGAGATCCTCGCCGCCGCCTGGGAGGCCCAGCCCGGCGACATCCTCAGCTTCAGGGTCACCGCCGACGCCTTCATGCGCAACATGGTCCGGATCCTGGTCGGGACCATGCTCGAGGTCGCATCCAGCCGTCGCACGGTCGAGAGCTTCACCGCGCTGCTGGCCGGAGCCTCGCGACCGCAGGCGGGGGAGACCGCGCCACCACACGGGCTTTACCTGGAGTCCGTCTCCTACTCCTAGAATCGACCGCATGCGCATACTTCTCACCAACGACGACGGCATCTCCGCCCCCGGCCTGCAGGCCACGCGGCGGGCGCTGCGCGAGCTCGACGGAGTCGAGGTCGACGTGATCGCCCCCGACTCCAACCGCAGCGCCACCGCCCGCAGCATCACCACCCGCTCGCCGCTCAGCGTCGAGGAGGTCGAGTTCGGCGACGGCCACAGCGGCTTCGCCACCGACGGCACCCCGGTCGACTGCGTCCGCTTCGCCGAGCTGGGGCTGCTCGGCGGCCGTCCCGATCTGATCGTCTCCGGCATCAACCACGGCGCCAACCTCGGCGACGACATCACCTACTCGGGCACCGTGGCCGCGGCGCTGGAGGGGATCGTCCTCGGCATTCCCGCGATCGCGCTCTCCCAGCAGTCCTCGGGCGGCGGCATGGGCTACGTCAGCGGCCGCTTCGACTTCGACGTCGCCGCCGCCTTCGCGGCCCGGCTGGTCGAGCGTCTCGCCACCGAGTCGATGCCGGAGGCGACGCTGATCAACGTCAACTGCCCGGCCGGCGAGCCGAAGGGGATCGAGGTGACGAAGCTCGGCAAACGGATCTACAACGACGAGCTGAAGCTGGTCGGCGAGGAGTCCGAGGGCGGTCGCCGGCGCTATGAGATCTACGGCTGGCAGCCGGGCTACGAGGAGATCGAGGGGACCGACCTCTTCGCCGTCGCGCGGGGGCGGATCTCGGTCACCCCGATCCACTTCGACCTCACCGACCACGGCGGCCTGGAGCGGCTGCGTGGCTGGGGCTTCGAGGAGATGCTGGCGGCGAGCGCTCCGACCGCGTGAGCGGGTCCGCGCGGCAGCGGGCGGCGGAGCTGCGGCGCCAACTGCAGCGCCACAACCGGCTCTACTACGTTCTCGACGACTCCGAGATCGGCGACAACGAGTACGACGCGCTGCTGAATGAGCTGCGCGAGATCGAGGCCGCCAACCCAGAGCTGCGCACCCCGGACTCGCCGACCCAGCGCGTCGGCGCTCCGCCGCTGGACCGTTTCGAGCAGGTCGAGCACGCCGAGCAGATGCTCTCGCTCGGCAACGCCCGCAACGAGGAGGAGCTGCGCGCCTGGGAGACGCGTCTGGCCAACTACCTGAAGCGCCTCGACATCGCCGCCTCGGAGTTCAGCTACACGAGCGAGCCGAAGATCGACGGCCTGGCGATCTCACTCACCTACGAGGACGGGGTGCTGGTGCGGGGCGCCACTCGCGGCGACGGCCGGGTCGGCGAGGACGTGACCCAGAACCTGCGCACGATCGGCTCGATCCCGCTGCGGATCGAGAGGGCACCCGAGCTGATCGAAGTGCGGGGTGAGATCTACCTGCCGATCGCCGCCTTCAAAGCCCTCAACGAACGGCGCGCCGAAGCCGAAGAACCGACCTTCGCCAACCCGCGCAACTCGGCCGCCGGCTCGATCCGCCAGCTCGACCCAGCGCTGGCCGCCGAACGGCCGCTCTCGAACTGGATCTACGGGATCGGCGCCGTGCGCGGGCTCGACCTTGCCACCCATATGGACGAGGTCGAGTGGTTGAGCGAGCGGGGCTTCAAGGTCAACCCCGACACCGACCACCACCCCGGCGTCGAGGAGGTGGTGGCCCGCTGCCACTGGTGGGAGGAGCGGCGCGAGTCGCTCGACTACGAGATCGACGGCGTCGTCGTCAAGGTCGACGAGCGGGCGCTGTGGCGGGAGCTGGGCGTGGTCGGGCGCGAGCCGCGCTGGGCGATCGCCTGGAAGTTCCCGCCGACGACGGCGACGACGAAGATGACCAAGGTCGTCTGGAACGTCGGCCGCACCGGCCACCTGGTCCCGTTCGCGATGCTGGAGCCGGTCCACGTCGGCGGCGTCACCGTCAGCACCGCCACCCTCCACAACGAGGAGGACCTGGAGCGCAAGGGGGTCCGGGCCGGCGACGAGGTGGTGGTGATGCGGGCCGGCGACGTCATCCCCCAGGTGGTCTCGCCCAAGCTGCCGCGGAAGAACAAGAGTGCCCGCAAGCCGAGGCCGCCGAAGAAGTGCCCCCGCTGTGGCACCGAGACGGTCAAGCCGGACGGCGCGGTCTTCACGATCTGCCCCAACCGGGCCACCTGTCCCGGCCAGGCCTCCCAGCACGTCAAGCACTTCGTCAGCAAGGGAGCGATGGACATCGACGGGCTGGGGGAAGAACTTGCGCTGAACCTTCTTCGAGAGGAGATGATCGAGGACGTCGCCGACATCTATGAGCTGCGAGAGGAAGATCTGGTCGGGCGCAAGGTCGGCAAGAAGAGCTTCAAAGAGAAGTCAGCCCGCAGCCTCGTTGGCGCGATCGACGCCTCGCGCCGGCGGCCCTTCAAGCGCGTCCTCTACGCGCTCGGCCTGCCGGGCGTCGGCCATGTCACTGCCGAGGCGCTGGCCGACCACTTCGGCTCGATTGACGCCCTGCACGAGGCCGATCCCGAGCGGATCGAGGAAGTCGAGGGGGTCGGCCCGATCATGGCGGTGCAGATCGCCGAGTCGCTCGGCGACGAGCTGACCTGGAGCCTGATCGAGAAGCTGAAGGAGAAGGGGCTGCGCCTGGAGGCGGACGAGTCCGAAAGGCGCGCGACCGGCGGCCCGCTGGAGGGGAAGACGGTCGTCCTCACCGGCACCCTGCCGGAGCTGACCCGCGAGGAGGCCGCGGCCTTGGTCAAGGCCGCCGGCGGCAAGGTCACCAACTCGGTCTCGAAGAAAACCGACTACGTCGTCGCCGGCGAGAGCCCCGGCTCGAAGCTGGCCAAGGCAGAGTCGCTGGGCATCGCGGTGCTCGACGAGGCCGGCCTGCTGGCGCTGCTCGCGGGCCCGTCCTAGTAGGAGGCGACGTCGGCGGCGATCCGGTCCTGCTCGAGGTGGGCGAGGTTGAGATCGCCGACGCCACCCATCAGGATCGAGAAGGCCATGATCCGGCCGCTGGTGTTGAAGCAGTAGCCGGAGAGGTTGCTGACGCCGGTGATCGTGCCGGTCTTGGTGCGGCAGCGGCCGTAGGCGGCGGTGCCGTGCATGCGGTCGGCCACGGTGCCTTCCTTGCCCGCCAGGGCGAGGTCCTGGATGAAGTCGTCGCCGGCGGGATCGCTGCGCATCGCCAGCAGCAGGCTGACCACCTGGCGCGGCGAGGCGCGGTTGGAGCGGGTCAGCCCGGAACCGTCGACGGCGTGGACGCCGGAGCCGTGCTCGCCCGCGAAGGCCTCGACCGCGGAGGCGCCCGCCGCCGTCGTGCCGGCGCCCTCGAGGCGCGCTCCGAGCAGCTTGATCAGCGTCTCGGCGAAGAAGTTGTCGGAGTAGACGTCGGTCGTGTTGACGATCTGGGTGAGGGTGGGGGAACGTACGACGGCGACCCGCTCCGCACCCGCGGGGGTCTTTGCCAGCGCCACCTGCGGAGGGACCGCGACCCCCGCCGCGCTCAGCGAGCGGGCCAGCTTCGAGGCCGCCAGCTTGGCCGGGTCCGAGGAGAAGCCGCTGCTGGCGGTCGAGCCGCTGAAGCCGGAGTCGAAGGCGAGGCCGGAGAGCGGTCCGATGTAGGAGCTGGTGGCGTAGCCGGAGTCGGCGACCCCACGCAGGCGGTCGAAGATCGTGTCGTCGGCGTAGAGGCGGCCGGTGATCGAGGTGATGCCGGCGGCGCGGATCTGCGGCGTCAGCGCGAAGAGGTTGGTCCCGAGGCCGGCCAGATAGCTGTCGTAGAAGGTCGGCGTGCCCAGCGTCGGGTCGCCGCTTCCCTGCAGGTAGAGGCTGCCGTGGAGGACGCCGTCGGCGTCGATCCGGCCGTCGCTGAAGACCTTGGTGGGGATGCGGGTTTCGGGCCCCAGACGCGAGAGCGCCGTGGACGTGGTGAACAGCTTCATGTTCGAGGCCAGCGACCGCTGGGTCCCGGCCGACTTGGCGCAGACGACTTCCCCGCTTTCCGCCGCGACCACCAGCAACCCACTCGCCGAACCGCCCCCGCGCGTCAGCATCTCCCGCATCTGGTTGCAGAGCGAGCTCGCCTGGGCCCCGCTTGCGGCAAGCAGAAAGACCGCCGTAAAGGCGGCGGCCAGCAGCATCGTCCCTCGTCTCATCGCCGGTACCAACACGTCAGAGCAGCAAGGTAGCGGCTGGCGCCCGATCCCCCTGGGATACTTCATGTTCTCTGGTGGGCAAAGTCGTCGACATCGAGTCCAAGCCACGACGTAAAGCCCGTGGCCGCAAAAAGCCCTCGAAGACGGCGCTGGTCCTCGGCGGCGGCGGTTTCACCGGCGGCGTCTACGAGATCGGCGCCCTGCGCGCCCTCGACCTGCTCGCGGTCAACAGCACCGTCAACAACTTCGACGTCTACGTCGGCACCAGCGCCGGCTCCTTCGTCGCCGGGATGCTCGCCAACGGCATCACGCCGGACGAGATGATGCAGGTGCTCAACTCGCGGGTTCCCTCCGAGCTCGAGGATCTCGACCTCAACCGGGTGCTGAAGCCGAACTACCTCGGCTTTCTCTCGAAAGCGGCGGCGCTGCCGCTGCGGACGGTGGAGTTGCTGCGGGCGCTGGCGCGGATCGGCGATTTCTCGGCGATGGACATCGGCGTCGGTCTTGCCGAGGCGCTGCCGACCGGTCTCTACACCGGCTCCGGGCTCGCCGACTATGTCGAGGAAGCGCTCGCCGAGACCGGCCGCGTCAACGACTTCCGCCTGCTCGATCGCGAGCTCTACCTGACCGCGACCGACCTCGACACCTGCGAGCGCATCGTCTTCGGCGAGGAGGGCTGGCAGGACGTGCCGATCTCCAAGGCGGTGCAGTGCTCGACCTGCCTGCCGATCGTCTACAAGCCGGTCGACCTGAAGGGGCGCCAGCTCGTCGATGGCGGCATCCGCTCGACCACCAACGTCGACATCGCGGTCGAAAAGGGCGCCAAGTTCATCGTCGTCGTCAACCCACTGGTGCCCTACGTCAACGACTTCGAGAAGACGATCCCAACCGTCTTCGGCAACCGCGTGCGGCGGGTCTCCGACATGGGCCTGCCGGCGATCGCCAACCAGACCTTCCGCCTGATCGCCCACCAGCGCCTGCACCAGGCGGTCGGGATGTGGAAGGAGAAGTACCCGGGCGTCGACATCGTCCTGCTCGAGCCCGAGCCGACCGACGAGCTGATGTTCGGCACGCCGATCATGGATTACTCGCGGCGCCTGGAGATCGCCCGCCACGGCTTCGAATCGGTCACCGCCACCCTCGCCAAGGACTACGAGCGCTTCGAGGAGATCGCCAAACGTCACGGCCTCGAAATCTCCGCCCGCCGCGTCCGCCGTGTCGTCGAGCGGGCGGGTGAAGAGGAGCCCGAGCAGACCTCCGCCTGGCGCCGGGTGCTCGAGCAGACGACCTCGGTGCTGCTGCGACAGAGCGGCGAGGCATCCTGAGGGACGCTTAGCGCCGGAGGTGCCGAGTGAGGAGGGCCACCCGGCCTCTCCTTCCCAACCACTATGCGTAGAGCGCCTCGATCTCCTGCTCGTGCTTGGAGGCGACCACCGCGCGCTTGACCTTCAGTGTCGGCGTCAGCTCGCCGCTCTCCTGCGAGAGATCGTGGGGGAGGATCGAGACCTTCTTGACCTGCTCGACCCGGGCGTAGTTCTTGTTGATCTCCTCGACGTGGGCTTCGATCGAGGCCTTGACGTCGGCGTTGGCGGCGAGCTCTTCGGGGCTCGCCTGGAGGTCGTGCTCCTTGGCGTAGGCGGCTGCCTCTTCGGGGTCGAGGGTGACCAGGGCGACCAGGTAGGGGCGGCGGTCGCCGACGACCACGCACTGGGAGACCAGCGGGTGCTGCTTGATGTCGGCCTCGAGGTTGGCCGGGGTGATGTTCTTGCCGCCGGCGGTGATGATGATGTCCTTTTTGCGGCCGGTGATCTTGATGAAGCCCTCGGAGTCGATCTCGCCGATGTCGCCGGTGTGCAGCCAGCCGTCGACGATCGTCTCCCGGGTCGCCTCCTCGTTCTTGTGGTAGCCCTGGAAGACGTTGGGGCCCTTGACGAGGATCTCGCCGTCCTCGGCAATTTTCACCTCGCAGCCAGGGAAGGGTTTGCCGATCGTGCCGACCTTGAAGTCGTCGGGAGTGGAGATCGTCGCCGCGGTCGAGGTCTCGGTCATCCCCCAGCCCTCGAGCACGAGCACGCCGGCGGCGTCGAAGAAGCGCAGGATCTCCGGGTTGATCGGCGCCGCGCCGGAGACGGCGAGACGCAGCTTGCCGCCGAAGAGGTTGCGGATTTTCGAGAGCACCTGATTGTCGGCGAAGGCGTACTGGCGGCTCAGCAGGAAGCCGGGTGCCCGGCCGCTGCGCTCAGCCGTGCGCATTTTCGCGCCGACCTTGATCGCCCACTCGAAGACGAGCTTTTTCAGCCCACCCTCTTTTTCCATGCCGCTGTTGGCGGCGGTGTAGATCTTCTCGAAGATCCGCGGCACCGAGGGGAAGTAGGTCGGCTTCAGTTCGGCCAGGTTGGGGAGGATCTTCAGCGGGTCGCACTCCCAGTAGGCGATCGTGGCGCCGAGGTCGAAGCTGCCGAGCTGGATCAGCAGCGCGAAGGAGTGGGCCAGCGGCAGGTAGAGGTAGCTGACGTCTTCGCCCTCGATCACGCTGGTCGCGTTGACCATGTCGAGCATCGCGCGGTAGTTGCCGTGGCTGATCACGCAGCCCTTCGGCGGGCCGGTGGTGCCGGAGGTGTAGATGAAGGTGCAGATGTCACCCGGGGTCACCGCCGAGTAGCGCTGCTCCCAGCGCGCGGCGTCGACGCCGCCGCCCTTCGCGGTCAGGTCCGCGACCGAGAGCGCGTCCTCGCTGGAGCCCGTCATCCGCACGATCTGCTCCAGCGCGGGCAGCCCACCGCGGACCTTGCGGATCTTCTCCAGCTGCTCGTCGTCCTCGACGACGACGACCTTGGCGTCGGAGTTCTCGAGCACGTAACGGCACTCCTCCGGCGAGTTGGTCTGGTAGATCGGCACCACCGTGGCCCCGATCGAGAGCGCCGCGAAGTCGAAGTAGGTCCACTCGGGACGGGTGTTGCCGAGGATCGAGACCCGGTCGCCCTTCTCAACGCCCAGCTCGGTCAGTCCCAGCGCCAGCGGCCGGACGATCTCGAGCACCTCGTTGAAGCTGCGGTCAACCCACTGGCCGTCCTCCTTGAAGCGGACGGCCGGGGTATCGCCATAGGTCTGCGCCGCGAGCGGCAGCAGATCGGCGAGCGTTTTCGACTTGGTTCCCCGCCCCATTCGCGGCGAAGTCTAGTTCAGGCTCAGCTTGCCGCGGCCCGTCGTGGTTCGCGGCGCGGCCCGCGGTTGCGCAGGGAGGTCTCGAACAGGGTCCGGTTGATGCGCCCGTGGAGGATCGGGACGCCCATCTCGACGCACTTCCCGACCACCTCCTGCTGGTTCATCCGCAGTTGGTCGGCGAGCTCGGCGGGCGTCAGGTGATTGGCCATCGATGACCTCCCAGGTAGTTGAAAAGTGGGTAGCTCATATTCATCGCTGCGAGCAGACGTGTCAATCGCCTCGGCCGCACGTTGCGGGTTCCCGCGGGCGCCGGTCGCGATAATGCGCGGTCGATGTCCGAGGCTGCCGTCAAAGCGATGCCCCGCCGTGGCCGGATCTGGGTGATCCTGATCCTCGCCCTGGGGCTGGGGGCGCTCGGCTACGCGATCGTCAGCATCTCCACCAAGAAGGCCAGCCACGCCATCGTCCACGTCGCCGGCATCACCGAAGCCCAGGAAATCTTCGGCGGCGTGCCGCAGGAAGGCGATCGGCTCGGCTCCTCCAACGCGCCGGTGACGATCCAGATCTTCAACGACCTGCAGTGCTCGAGCTGCCGCGAAGACTTCCTCAGCACGATTCCCGGCCTGACCACCAAGTACGCGCGCGAAGACAAGGCGAAGCTGCTCTACCGCCACTACTCGGTCAGCGAAAGCCCGGTCGAGGAGGGCTTCTACGGCGCCGAGGCGGCGGCGGCCCAGGGCTACGGCTGGCAGTACACCTACCTCTTCTTCCGCAACCAGGCCGAAGCCGAACGCTTCGGCCTCGACAAGGAATCGGCCCACCGCTTCGGCCTCGACCAGGACTTCCTCGAATCGATCGCCGGCGGCATCGAGGAACTCAACTTCCCGGAATGGAAGGAATACCTGGAAGAAAACGGCGGCGCCGACGGCCCGATCACCAAGCAGCTCGAAGGCTACGAAGAACTCGGCACCAACCTCGGCATCCGCACTCGCCAGGCCGCGATCGTCACTGGGCCGACCGGCACCCAGACGCTCCAAGATGGCCCGTCGCTGGGTCGGATCGAACGGGCCATCGAAGAAGTGCAGTAATCGGGGCGCCCGGATTTGAACCGGGGACCTCACCGACCCGAACGGTGCGCGCTACCAGGCTGCGCCACGCCCCGAGAACGGCGATTATCCCAGAGCGGCGCGCGAACGCGGTGCGGCCTCTCTGGGCCTGGCCGCTACTTTGCTCCGCGCGCCGGTTCCAGCTAAGGCAATGAGCCGCAAGATCCCCCTTTTACTCGTGCTGGCGCTGACCGCGCTGGTGCCGGCGACGGCGCAGGCGTACCTGCCCTCGGGCTTCATCGGCATCTCGCCCCAGGGGGTGTCGAGCAGGTCCGACTACCAGCTGATGCGGGACTCCGACATCGACAGCGTGCGGCTGCCGCTCTACTGGGCGGCGATCCAGAGCCAGCCGCCCGACGTCGCCGAACCGGACTGGAGCGGCTTCGACTACAACGTCGAACTCGCCGCCGATGCCGGGATCCGGGTGATGCCGTTCGTCCTCGGCTCGCCCGCATGGGCCGCGCCGCAGACGATCGACCTGCCGGTGAGGAGCGCCTGGCAGCGCTGGGGCTGGACCACCTTCCTGCGGGCGGCGGTGCATCGCTACGGCCCCCATGGCGCCTTCTGGAGGGAACACCCGGACCTGCCGTTCCTGCCGATTCGCAACTGGGAGATCTGGAACGAGGAGAACATCGTCTCCTTCAACGGCCGGCCCGACCCGGTCGGCTTCGCCTCGCTGGTCCGCATCTCCGGACGGATCCTCCACCACGCCGATCCCGGCTCCAAGGTGATCCTCGGTGGCCTCTTCGGGCGGCCACTGCAGATCCCCCCGAACGTCGGCTCCGGCGATTTCCTCTCCCGCGTCTACCGGGCGCACAACGTGAAGCGCTACTTCGACGGCGTCGCCCTGCACCCGTACGTCGCCCGCGCCCGCGCCATGGGCGCGCAGCTGACCAACCTGCGCCGGATCATGCGCGTCCACAACGACGACGCGACCCCGATCTACGTGACTGAGCTGGGCTGGGGGTCGAGCAGCGGCCCGACCCGCTGGGAGCGCGGCCTCTGGGGGCAGGCCGACCAACTCTCCCAGTCCTTCGCGCTGCTCTCCGCCAACCGGGTCCGCTGGGGCGTCGCCGGCGCCTGGTGGTTCAGCTGGAGCGACGAAGGGGGAACCTGCCACTTCTGCACTTCGGCCGGGCTGCTGACCGCGAAGCGGGAAGCGAAGCCCTCCTGGTACCGCTTCAACGCCTGGACCGGGGGGGATGCGGACACGGTGCCGCGGGCGAGGATCGGCAGCGGTGGGCAACTGGAAGCGGCCGAACCCGAGGAAGAAGCCAGGCCGCCCGAAGCCGCCGTGCCGGCCGCCGAATAGATCTCGCCCGCCCCGAGAGTTCGGCGCCGCTAGGTGACCCGCCCACACACGTTGTGAACGTCTGAAAGGCCATCCGGGCCCTCTCAGAGGCTTGGGGTGTCTACGCCCTACGCCTCAAAGGAGGACCC